>Ga0075418_10000064_pt1 | contig 84983 bp, 83 predicted proteins | sample SoiMetdeltSBSDD2_FD_81776 | JGI IMG/M metagenome (GOLD analysis project Ga0075418, IMG submission 81776) | Bulk soil microbial communities from a Populus tree surrounding site in Tennessee, USA - Soil MetaG P. deltoides SBSDD2 | ecosystem: Environmental > Terrestrial > Soil > Tree plantation...
GCGTTGGGGATCGACGGGCAGTTGTCGAGATTGCCGCAGACGCCGTCGCCGTCGGAGTCGTTCGCCGGATCCGTCGGGCAGGCGTCGCAGGCATCCCCGACTCCGTCCCCGTCGCCGTCGGCTTGGCCGGGGTTGGAAACCGCGGGGCAATCGTCGACGTCGGCGCACAGGCCGTCGTGGTCGGCGTCGTTCGCCGGGTCGAGCGGGCAGGCGTCGCATGCGTCGCCGAGGAGGTCGAGGTCCGCGTTCTCCTGGCCGGGGTTCGCGATCGCCGGGCAGTTGTCGACGTCGTCGCAGGTGAGGTCTCCGTCCGAGTCGTCCGAGGCGGCGTTGGGGCATCCGTCGCAGGCGTTCCCGATCCCGTCCCCGTCCGAGTCGGTTTGCGCCGCGTTGGCCACCGCGGGACAGTTGTCCACGTTCCCGCAGACCTGGTCGCCGTCCGCGTCGTTCGCCGGGTCGGATGGACAGGCGTCGCACGCGTCGCCGGTCCCGTCGCCGTCCACGTCCTCCTGGCCCGCGTTGGTGGTCGTCGGGCAATTGTCCACGCTCGCGCACACGCCGTCGAGGTCCACGTCGTTCAGCGTGTCGGCGGCGCACGGGTCGCACGCGTCGCCGACCGCGTCGCCGTCGGCGTCGGCTTGGCTCGCGTTGGGGATCGTGGGGCAGTTGTCCACGCTCGAGCACACACCGTCGCCGTCCGGGTCGTTGAGCACGTCGGCGGGACACGGGTCGCACGCGTCGCCGAGCGCGTCGCCGTCCGCATTCGCCTGGTCCGCGTTGGCGACGTCGGGGCAGTTGTCGACGCCGGCGCAAACCCCGTCCCCATCGCCGTCGTCGCCGGCGTCGTCCGGGCAGGGATCGCACGCGTCGCCGAGCGTGTCTCCGTCCGCATTCGCCTGGTCCGCGTTGGCGACGTCGGGGCAGTTGTCGACGCCGGCGCAAACCCCGTCCCCATCGCCGTCATCGGCGCCGTCATCCGGGCAGGGATCGCACGCGTCGCCGAGCGCGTCGCCGTCGGCGTTCGCCTGATCCGCGTTGGCGACCGCGGGGCAGTTGTCGAGATCGCCGCACACGCCGTCGCCATCGGCGTCGTTCGCGGGGTCCGCGGGGCAGGGGTCGCACGCGTCGCCGAGCGCGTCCCCATCGGCGTTCGCCTGATTCGCGTTCGAGATCGCGGGGCAGTTGTCGAGGTTCGCGCAGAGGCCGTCGCCGTCCGCGTCGTTCGCCGGGTCCGCGGGGCAGGGGTCGCACGCGTCGCCGAGCGCGTCCCCATCGGCGTTCGCCTGGTCGGCGTTCGCGATCGACGGGCAGTTGTCCACGTTCGCACAGACGCCGTCGCCGTCCGCGTCGTTGGTCGGATCGACGGGGCAGACGTCACAGACGTCCCCGAGCCCGTCGCCGTCGGCGTCCGCTTGGTCCGGGTTTCCGATCGAAGGACAGTCATCGGCGTCCGCGCAGATCCCGTCCTCGTCCACGTCGTTGGCCGGATCGGCCGGGCACGGATCGCAGGCGTCCCCGAGCCCGTCGCCGTCCGCATCCGCTTGCCCCGCGTTCGGGACGATGGGGCAGTTGTCGGCGTCCGCGCAGATCCCGTCCTCGTCCGCGTCGTTCGAGGCGTCCGCGGGGCAGGGATCGCAGGCGTCGCCCAGGAGGTCGAAGTCCGCGTTCTCCTGTCCGGGGTTGGGAACGGACGGGCAGTTGTCGACGTCGTCGCAGGTCAGGTCGCCGTCGGAGTCGTCCGATGCCGCGTTCGGGCAGCCGTCGCAAGCGTCGCCGGTGCCGTCGTCGTCCGCGTCCGCCTGGTTCGGATTCGAGATCGCGGGGCAGTTGTCCACGTCGCCGCAGGCGCCGTCGCCATCGACGTCGTTCGCGGCGTCGAGCGGGCAGGGATCGTCCCCCCCGACGATCTGAGGGTCGTCCGCCTGCGCGTCGCTCCATCCGCTGCAGGCCACGAGGCCGTCCGCGTCGAGATCGCGCTCGTCCGACGGCACCTCTCCCGAGCAATCGTTGTCGTTCCCGTCGCACCGCTCGGCGGCCCCGGGATGGCTGGTGGGATCGCCGTCGTCGCAGTCTCCCTGGCCCGTCGTGAACCCGTCCCCGTCGGCGTCGTCCGGGGGCGCGCAGCCGGCGACGCATCGGTACACGGCGGTGTAGACGGTCGGGATGGACGGCGCGGGCACGACGTGCTCGGCGCCGCCGCCGTCGGACCAGGAGACGAACTCCCACGTGGCTCCCCCCACGGTTTGCGGGGACGGCGCGGTCAGCGTGCGGGGGAAGCCGACGACGGACGGCTGCGTCCAGGGGGCGGTCTCCGCGGCCTGATCGACCGCGAGCGCCAGCCCCGCCGCGGGAGGGGTCGCGACCACCGTGAGCGACGTCAGGTTCGGGAGGATGTCGACGAACGACTCGTGAGCGAGGGTCGCGTGGCTCCCCAGCGGCGTCCCGGAATCGGTGACCGTCATCTCGATCCGGTAGAAGACGTCGATCGCGTCTTCCCCGGACGCCGGGATCGTGAACGAGCCCGACGAGACCCCGGTGACCGGTCCGAAGAACGGATGCGTGTGATCCGCGTGATGGAAGACCACCATCCACGAGAACGCCCCGTCCGCAAGCGGGCCTTCCTCGGGATCGAGCGCCGTGCCCGCGAAGGCGATCGTCTGCCCCGCGTCGTAGGTCGTTACCGTCGTCGGCTGCGTGATCGTTCCGGCCGGCTCCCGGTTTCCGACGACGATCCGAAGCGGCGCCGCCGTGTCGGTCGAGTTGGCCGCGCCGCGGCCGTCGTTCACGGTGAGGCTCGCCTGGTAGACGCCCGGGCCGAGATAGAGCTTCTGCGTCACCGCCCCCGAGCCGAGCGCGCCGTCGCCGAAGGTCCACCCGCAACTGAGCGGATCTCCATCCGGGTCGCTCGAGTCCCTTCCGTCGAAGGTGACCATGAGCGGGGCGAGCCCCGAGAGCGGGGCGGCCGACGCCGCGGCGTGCGGCTGTCCGTTCGAGCCCCCCTCGAAACAGATGTCGTGGATCCCGAGCCCGGCGATGCTGACCCAGGTCAAGCAGCCGGCCGGCGAGATCGCGAGATCGACGAGTGCGGTCGCGTCGGGGACGAACGTCCGCACGTCGGTCAGCGTCCCGTCCGCCGCGATCGTCGCGCGCCGGATCCAGTTCCCGCCGTAGTCTCCGAAGAAGTAGGCGCCGGCGTACTCCGGCGGGAACGATCCCGCCCGGTAGACGGGTCCGCCGATGACCGAATCCCCCTCGCCGTGGTTGTAGGCGTAGATCGGCTTGACGTCCTCCGTGGGGGCCGGATCGCAAGACCGGAAGGTTTGCCCCGACTCCAGGCACGGCCACCCGTAATCGGCGCCGGCGACTCCCGCGTTGATCTCCTCCCAACGGGCCTCGCCCACGTCGCCGATGTACAGGGTCCCGTCCAGCGGATCGACCGACATGCGGAACGGGTTCCTGAGCCCCCACGCCCAGATCTCCGGGCGCGTCCCCGCCTGTCCCACGAACGGGTTGTCCGGCGGGATCGATCCGTCGCGATTGATCCGCAGGATCTTGCCGCGGAGATCGTTCATGTCCCGTGACTTGGGGAGCGGGTAGGCGTCGGTGTCGTTGTCCCCCATCGACGCGAACAGGGTCTTGTCCAGACCGAAGCGGAGGGTCCCGCCGTTGTGGTTGTTCGCCTCGAGCTGCGGGCCGCGCAGCAGGAGCTCTTCATCGGAGAGGAGCCCGCCGCTCTCCTTGTAGCGGACGATCGAGTTGTAGCCTCCCCAGAGCATCCCCGAAATGGCGCACGACGATCCGGTCACCCCGACCGCGCGCGTGTAGTAGAGGTAGACGTACCGGCTGGCATCGCCGGGCTCGAGGTAGTCCGGATCGAAGGCGATGCCGAGCAGGCCGCGCTCCCCTTCGCTGTCCACGCACGCGAGGTCGAGCGCGGTCGTCACCGCTCCGGTCACCGGGTCGCGCCGGCGCACGCGCGCGTGTCCCTTCGGCGCCCCGTCCCCCTTCTCGAGGATGAACAGCGCACCGCTTCCCGGCTCGTAGGCGATCGCGACCGGAGTGACCGCCCCCGTATCGGCGGAGTCCTCGACGACGACGCGGTCGTCGAATCCGACCGGTGCGGTCGCCGCTCGTGCCGGCGCACACACCACCACTGCGGCGGCGAGCGCTGCCGCGGCGATGTTGGTCCGGGACTTCCCCAAGAGCCCAAGGACGAGAGTCGCGAGCTCACACATATCGCGATCCGTAGTCTTACGGTGTCCCTGCCCGGCTGTGTTTCTCTTTTCCCACTACCCCGCTAGAGGATTCCCCAGAATACCCCGAGAGGTCTCACTTTGCGAGGGTGGCGCGCACGCGATCCACGATTCCGCTGACCGAAGGCAGCACGCCCAGGGCGCCGAGGGCTCCTCCTTCGGCGATCAAGGCTCCGTCGACCTCCACTTTGAACTCCCCGTACCGTCCCGAGACCTTCTCGACCTCGACCCCCAGGTCGCGACGGAGCCTCGCCGCCACCCGGGCGGCATGGATCGCGGTGACTCAGGTCTTGCAGTAGCGGACGACGACGCGTGCCATGAGAAGTCCTCCTTGCCGGCAGCATGGCACCGGACGTTTTCGTTGCATACCGTACAGATGTACGGTATGCTCTCCAGCATGGGACGCACGCCGGCCGGCCAGACGAGGGCAAAGGTCTTTCGGTTCGTCCGCGACCGTCTGGCCGGAGGACATCCCCCGACGGTTCGGGAGGTCATGGAGGCCTTCGGCTTCCGCTCCCCCCAGACCGCCCGGGAGCATCTCGACGCTTTGGTCGAGAGCGGATACCTGGAGAAAGAGCCGGGCGTCGCCCGCGGCTTCCGCCTACCCGGCGCGGGCCGGACCCCGACCGTCATGGTCCCGCTCCTGGGACGCGTTCCTGCTGGTCCGCTCGACGCGGCGGTCGAGAGCCTCGAAGGCCACCTGCCCGTCCAGACCCGCCGCGCGCCGGGGGAGCTGTTCAGCCTGCGGGTGCGCGGCGACAGCATGAAGGACGCCGGCATCCTGGACGGCGACGTCGTGGTGGTGCGCCGTCAGCCCCGCGCGGAAGCCGGAGAGGTCGTGGTCGCCCTCATCGACGACGAGGCGACCGTCAAGCGTCTGGAGCTCAAGCGGGGGCGTGTCGAGCTGCACCCCGCCAACGACGCGTACGCGCCGATCGTCCCCGATGCGGGGAGCCTGAAGATCCTCGGCAAGGTCGTCGAGGTGCGCCGGGTGCTCGAATGACCGGGCGCGCCTTGCTCGCGCGAAGCGAGCCGGTCGCGAAGCCTCTCGCCCCCGCGAGCGAGCGCGGCGCGTCTCTCCCCAGCCTCGTCGAGATCTCGGCGTCGGCGGCGGGGGCTCCTCTCACGCTCGCGTTCCGGCTGGTGCTCGAGGCGCAGCGGCGGGGAGAGCCGGCGGCATGGATCGGCCGCAAGGATGCGCCGTTCTATCCCCCGGACGCCGCCGACGGCGGCGTCGATCTCGCGGCCCTCGCCGTGGTGTGGGCCGCCGACGCGATCGGGGCGGCCAAGGCGGCCGACCTGCTCGCGCGATCGGGGGCCTTCGGCCTCATCGTGCTCGACCTCGGCCGGAGCGCCCGTCTCCCCGCTCATGCCTCCTCGCGGCTGGCGATGCTGGCGAAGCAGCACGAGGCGACGATCGTCTGTCTGACCGACAAAGAGGCCGAGCGTCCCTCGCTGGGGCCGCTGGTGGCCCTGCGCGCCCACGCGGTCTCGTGCACGCGCGGGGAAGGCGGCCGCTTTCGCTGCGAGGCCGTCGCCCTGAAGAACAAGTTGAAGAACAAGCGGAGCGGGAAGAGCTGGAGTCTCGCGGAGGTATGCCGTGGACCGGACGGCTTGCATTGATCTCCCCGCTTTCCCGCTCCAGATCCTGCTGCGCAAGCATCCGGATTGGCGCCTCCACCCCGCCGCCGTCGTCGAGGCCGACACGCCCCAGGGGACGATCCTCTGGCTGAACGAGCGAGCCCGGGCGGCCGGCATCGTCACGGGGATGCGCTACGCCGCGGGACTCTCGCTCTCGTCCGCGCTGCGGGCGGCGGTGGTCCCCGCGAAGGACGTCGAGGACGAGGTCGGACGGATCGCGGAGCTCGTGAGGCGGTTCACCCCCCGCGTCGAGCCGGCGAAGGACGAGCCGGGGGTCTTCTGGCTCGACGCGAATGGCCTCCTTCGCCTGTTCGGCTCGCTCTCCGAATGGGCCTCCTCGCTGCACGCCGAGATCGTCCGCGCGGGGTTCTACGCCTCGCTCGCCGTCGGCTTCGAGCGGTTCGCCGCCTATGCCGTCGCGAAGGGAACGAAGGGCCGGTCCCGCGTCTTCGACGCCCCCGCCGACGAGCGCGCCGCCGCCCGCGAGATCCGCCTCGACCGGCTGGCGATTCCCCCCGCCGCGCGCGATACGCTCGTGAAGCTCGGGGTGGTGACGGTCGGCGCGTTCGTCGATCTCCCGCTCGAGGGGATCGGCGTGCGCTTCGGCCCCGACCTGCGGCGCATGCATCGCCTCGCGTCGGGGGCCTTGAGCCAGCCGTTGGAGCCCGACCATCCCGACGTTCCCGCCACGCGGCGGCTGATCCTCGACCATCCCGAGCGCCTCGCGGAGCGGATCGTCATGCGGATCGAGGAGGCGATCGGCCCGATGCTCGACGAGATCGGGGGGAAGGGGCGCGCGCTGGCCGAGCTGTCCCTCGCCTTCCGCTTCGAGCGCATGGACGAGCACGTCGAATCGATCCAGCCGGCGGCGCCCACCCTCTCCGCGAAGCTCCTGGCCGAGCTGATCCGCCTGAGGCTCGAGGCGGTGCGGCGGCTCCCCGACGACGTGACGGAGATCATCCTCGTCGCCCGCGAGACCGCGGCCGGCGAGCGCCAGCGCGAGCTGTTCGCCGGCAAGACGCGCCGCGACCTCGCGGGCGGCGCGCGGGCGCTCGCCCGCGTGCGCGCAGCCCTCGGCGACGAGGCGGTCGTCCGGGCGGAGCTGCGCGATGCGCACCTTCCGGAAGCGCGCTTCGCCTGGGTGCCCATGACGACGCTTCCCGAGCCGCGCCCTCGCCCCGTCACCGAGCCCCATCTGATCCGCCGCCTCTACACCACTCCCGTCCCCCTTCCCCCGCGCGAGCGTCACGAGCCCGACGGCTGGCTCCTCCGGGACCTCAAGCAAGGGCCGGTCGTGCGCGTGAACGGCCCCTACGCCCTCAGCGGCTGGTGGTGGGGCCGGCCGGTCGCCGGCGACTACCACTTCGCGGAGACGAAGACGGGAGAGCACCTCTGGCTGTTCTACGATCGCGCGAAGAGCCGCTGGTACCTGCAGGGCGAGGTCGGGTAGTGCCTCCGCCATGTACGCGCCTCTGTTCTGCAAGTCCTCGTTCTCGTTCCTCGAAGGCGCCTCCCAGCCCGAAGAGCTGATCGACGCCGCCTCGGCGCGCGGCCTCGCGTCGCTCGCGCTGACCGATCGCGACGGCGTGTACGGGATCGTCGAGGCGCACGTCCGTGCGAAGGAGGCCGGGATCCACCTGATCGTCGGCTCGGAGATCTCCGTGGACGACGGCTCGACGATCGTCCTCCTGGCCCGGAGCCGCGCCGGCTACGCGAACCTGTGCCGGCTCGTCACCTTAGGCCGGCGGCGGAGCGAGAAGGGACGGAGCTCGGTGGGATGGCGCGAGGTGTACGAGCACGCCGGCGATCTGCTCGCCCTCTGGGGCGGCGCGCGAAGCCTGCTCGCGCGCGAGCCCGACCCGTTCTTCGTCGGACACGGCTTGCGCGAGGCCTTTGGCGATCGGCTCTACGCGATGGCCGCGCGGCATCGCCGCGTCGAGGAGCCCCGGCAGGAAGCCCGCCTTCGCCAACGCTCGGCGAGGCTCGGCCTCCCGATCGTCGCGGCGCACGAGGTGCTCTACCACCAGAGGGCGCGCCGGATGCTCCAGGACGTCTTCACCGCGCTCCGCCACAAGGTCAAGCTCGCGGACGCCGGACGACTGCTCGCACCCAACGACGAGCATGCCCTCAAGACCCCGCTCGCCTTCGACCGCCTGTTCGAGGACGACGCGGCGGCGGTGGCGCGGACGCGGGAGGTCGCGGCCCGGTGCTCCTTCTCGCTCGACCATCTGCGCTACCGCTATCCGGCGGAGAAGCTTCCCGACGGGACGACGTCGTCCGCGTGGCTGCGCACGCTCACCTTCCGCGGCGCCGCCGAGCGCTACGGCGGCGAGCCGCCGCGGGCCGTCGTCGAGCAGCTGAGCAAGGAGCTGGCGCTGGTCGAGGACCTCGACTACGGCGGGTATTTCCTGACGATGTGGGAGATCGTCCGGTTCTGCCGCGAGCAGGGAATCCTGTGCCAGGGGCGCGGCTCCGCGGCGAACTCCGCGGTCTGCTACGCGCTCGGGATCACCGCCGTGGACCCCGTCGCCCTGGGCCTCCTGTTCGAGCGGTTCCTCTCGAAGGAGCGCGCCGAGCCTCCGGACATCGACCTCGACATCGAGCACGACCGGAGGGAGGAGGTCATCCAGCACGTCTACGCGAAGTACGGGCGCACGCACGCGGCGATGGTCGCGAACGTCATCCGCTACCGCGCCCGCTCGGCGGTCGGTGAGGTCGGGAAGGCGCTCGGGATCCCGGAGACCGCGCTCGACCGGGTGTCGAAGATCCTGCCGATGTACGGGGACGTCGAGCCGGAGGCGATGGCCCAGGCGGGGCTCGACCCGGAGCACCCGACGCACCAGCACCTGATCCGCCTCGCCTCGGAGGTTCTGGACTTCCCGAGGCACCTGTCGATCCATCCGGGAGGGTTCCTGCTGGGGCACGAGCCGGTCGAGACGATCGTCCCGATCGAGAACGGCGCGATGCCCGATCGCACGGTGATCCAGTGGGACAAGGACATGATCGAGGAGCTGGGGCTCTTCAAGGTCGATCTCCTGGGGCTGGGGGCGCTCAACCAGCTCCACGAGGGGTTCGACCTCCTCCGGGCGCACAAGAACCTGGACCTCTCGCTCGCGACGCTCCCGAAAGAAGACACCGAGACCTACGACATGATCTGCGCGGGCGACACCGTCGGCGTGTTCCAGATCGAGAGCCGCGCGCAGATGGCGATGCTTCCCCGGCTGCGTCCCCGCACCTACTACGACCTCGTCATCGAGGTCTCCATCGTGCGCCCCGGACCGATCACGGGAGGGATGGTCCACCCGTATCTCAAGCGCCGCGGCGGCGAGGAGCCGGTCGTCTACCCGCACCCCTGCCTCGAGCCGGTGCTCGCGAAGACGCTGGGCGTCCCGCTCTTCCAGGAGCAGGTCATCCGGCTCGCCGTGGTCGCCGCCGACTACACGCCGGGGGAGGCCGATCAGCTACGCCGGGACATGGCCGCCTGGCGGAAGACCGGGCGGATCGAGCGGCACCGCGAGCGGCTGGTGTCGCGCATGACGGCGAAGGGGATCGAGGCCGAGTTCGCCCACAGGGTCTTCGACCAGATCCGCGGCTTCGGAGAGTACGGCTTCCCCGAGAGCCATGCGGCGAGCTTCGCGCTGATCGCCTACGCGACCGCCTGGATGCGCCGGCACCACCTGGACGCGTTCACCTGCTCGCTCCTCAACGCCCAGCCGATGGGGTTCTACACCCCGTCGACGATCATCGACGACGCGAAGCGTCACGGCCTGACCGTCCTCCCGGTGGACGTCGCGATCAGCGGCTGGGACTGCGAGCTCGAAGCGGCTCCCCGCGGGGACGGGACGCGGCCTCTCGCTCCCGTCCGCCTCGGGCTTCGCTACGTGAAGGGGCTGCACGAGGCCACGGCCAAGCGCCTCGTCGAGGCGCGGGAGGCGCGTCCCTTCGAGTCGATCGACGACCTCGTGCGCCGGGCCCGGCTCGACGAGGGCGCGACGACGCGCCTGGCCGAATCGGGCGCCTTCGCGGCGTTCGAGACGAACCGCCGCGGCGCCCTGTGGGACGCGAAGCGGAGCGCGAGGCTCCGGATCGAGGGGGCCCCCGACGTCCGCACCACCGAATCTCCCGCCGCGTTCGCCACGCTCGACGCCTTCGAGTCGATCGGCTGGGACTACGCGACGATGAACCTCTCCCCCGGCGGGCATCCCCTGGAGCCCCTGCGCGAGAAGCTCGCCGCCAAGCGGCTTCCCGACGCGAGCCAGGTGCGCGCGCTTCCCGACGGTGCGCGCACGCACTACGCGGGGCTGGTCATCTGCCGTCAGCGGCCGGGGACCGCCTCGGGGGTCGTCTTCCTCACGCTCGAGGACGAGACCGGCTTCGTCAACGTCGTCATCTGGTCCAAGGTCTTCGACAAGTTCCAGGTGCTCGTGAAGACGGCCTCGTTCCTGGGGGTGAGCGGGAGGCTGCAGGTGCAGGACGGTGTCGCCCACCTCATCGCCGACGCGTTCTGGCGTCCGAAGCTCGACACCGACCCCGCGGAGGTCGGGAGCCGGGACTTTCACTGACCGGAGGCGATGCTCGAAAGCCGCGTGACCACCTCCGCCGGCAGCTCGATGTCCCGCCCGTCCTCCTTGAGGTCCTCCCGCACCGACCTCACGAACAGGACGACGTTGATCGTGTCGGTGACGGGGTCGGCCACGAAGACGGCGGCGTCGGAGCCGCCGCGGTGCGCGGCGTTGCCGATCACGTAGAAGACCCCGCCGTCCTTCATCAGCGGGCTCTTCACGCGCATGTCCTCGAGGAAGGTCGGGAGCTTGTCGCGGAGGAGCGCGCGGAGGCGCTCCTCGAGGGGAGGCTGCGACCACAACGACGTCGCGTGCGGATAGCTCCCCGCGAACCGCGCGAGCTCGTCGAGCGCGCCGGGGCCGAACCGTCCCGTCGGCACGCCCGAGACCGCGCATCCCTCGAGCGTTGCGCCGTCGAGCGTGGCGTGCGCCTTGAAGCTCCGCACCTCACCCGACATCGAGTCCACGCACCGCGCCGGCTCGATGGCGACCTCGAGCGTGGACACGCGCGGCGTCTCGGACTTCGTCGCGTAGACGAGCGCGCCCGTGCCGGTGCGCGTGAAGGCGTAGGGGTAGGCGCGCCCCTGCGGCGTCTCCGGCGAGCGATACACGATCTTGTCGGGCCCGATCTCCACCGACCAGAACGGCTCGTTCCCCGAGGCGAGGTAGTCCCCCGCGAAGACCGGCTTTTCGCACCCGCTCCCTTCGCCGACCGGCCCCGCGCGGACCAGCTCGGTGACGGCGAGCGCTTTCCCGCCGTCCTGCGGCGTCCCCCTCCACTCGACGTAGGTCGTCCCCTCGGCCAGCTCCGCGGGCGCGTCCCGGATCGCGACGTCGGAGGGAGAGCCGCACTCGCGGAAGGTCACCGTGGAGCCGGCGCGGGTCGCGACGCCCCGGAGCGGCGGTCCCGCGATCGCCTCGGACCCGGCGGGACCGCGCGCCGCGGGCTTCGGGGAGGCGTCCTTCGGCTTCCCATCCCCCCCGCAGCCGGCGAGGAGGATCGCGACCGCGACGGACGTCCAACAGACCTTCATCCCGTCGATTATGTCCATAATGCCGCCGCATGCGCGAGCCGACCTTCTCGAACCTGCGCGCGTTCCTCGATCGGCTCCGGCGCGACGGCGACCTCGCGGTGGTCGACGCGCCCGTGTCCGCGAGGCTCGAGGTCGCGGAGATCCACAGGCGCGTGATCGCGGCCGGGGGCCCGGCGCTGCTCTTCACGAAGGTCGACGGCTCCGATCACCCGGTCGTGACCAATCTCTTCGGGACGTCCCGGCGCGCCGAGCTCGCCTTCGGCAAGCGCCCCAAGCGCCTGATCGAGCGCGCCGCGCACCTCGCGCAGACGATCCTCCCTCCGACCCTGGGGAAGCTCTGGGATGCGCGCGACCTCGGCCGCGAGGCGCTGAAGGTGGGCTTCCGCCCCCGCACCTCGGGGCCGGTCACCGAGAGCGTCAGCGGCGACGTTCGTCTCAGCCGCCTTCCGATCCTGACGACCTGGCCGGGGGACGGTGGGCCGTTCGTGACGCTCCCCCTCGTGCTCACGCGGCACCCCGAAACCGGCGGCTCGAACCTGGGGATGTACCGGCTCCAGGTCCACGACGAGCGGCGCACGGGAATGCACTGGCAGATCGGAAAGGGCGGGGGGTTCCACTACGCCGTCGCCGAATCGCGGGGGGAGAGCCTGCCGGTCACCGTCTTCCTCGGCGGCCCGCCGGCGCTGATCCTCTCGGCGATCGCGCCGCTCCCCGAGAACGTCCCCGAGCTGATCCTCGCCTCCCTGATCGCGGGGGAGCGCCTGACGACCTGCTCCGGACCGGGAGCGCATCCCCTGATCGCGGAGTCGGAGCTCGCGCTGATCGGCAGCGTCCCGCCGAGGGTCCGCGCCCCGGAAGGGCCGTTCGGGGATCACTACGGCTACTACTCTCTCCGCCACGACTATCCGGTGTTCGAGATCTCCCATGTCGCCAAGCGACGGGATGCGATCTACCCGGCGACCGTGGTGGGGAAGCCCAGGCAGGAGGACGTCTACATCGGGGATCTCCTCCAGGAGCTCCTGGCGCCGCTCTTCCCCCTCGTCATGCCCGCGGTCACGAGCCTGTGGTCGTACGGGGAGACGGGATACCACTCGCTCGCCGCCGCGGTCGTCAAGCAGCGCTACAGGCGCGAGGCGATGGCCTCGGCGTTCCGGATCCTCGGAGAGGGGCAGCTGTCGCTGACGAAGTTCCTGATCGTCCTGGACCGGGAGGCCGATCTGCGCGACTTCAAGGGCGTGCTGACGCGCCTGCTCGAGCGAACGCGCCCGGAGACCGATCTGTTCGTGTTCGCGAACGTGTCGATGGACACCCTGGACTACACGGGGCCGGCGGTGAACGAGGGATCGAAAGGGGTTTGGCTCGGCGTCGGCGAACCGGTGCGCGAGCTCCCGCGCGAGTTCCGGCCCGCGGTCGAGCCGCCTGCGGAGGCCCGGGCCCCGCGGGTGTTCTCCCCCGGCTGTCTCGTCGTGGGCGGCCCCGCGCGGGGCGCGGCGCCGGACCTTCCGACGCGCATCGCGCAGCACCCCGCCTTCGCCGGATGGCCGCTGATCGTGCTCACCGACGAGCCGGAGCGCGCCGCCGCGTCGCCGATCAACTTTCTCTGGACGACGTTCACGCGCTTCGAGCCCGCGGCGGACATCCACGCCGCGTCCAAGCGGATCGTGCGCAACCACATCGCCTTCACGCCGCCGGTCGTCATCGACGCGCGGCTCGCACCCGGCTTCCCCGACGAGCTGTTCGCCGACGAGGCCACCTCGAAGCTGGTCGACCGCCGATGGAAGGAGTACTTCGGCGCGGGGGTGGAGATGGGGGACTCGTCGCGGGGCCACCTCGATTGACGGGCGACCGGATCGCGTCGGGTCACTCGCTCTTGTGGCAGACCGCCTCGATGTTGTTCCCGTCGGGGTCGAGGACGAACCCGCCGTAGTAGTCGGCGTGGTAGTCGGGGCGCAGCCCCGGCTTCCCATGATCACGCCCGCCCGCGGCGAGCGCCGCCGCGTGGAAGCCGTCGATGTCCCGCCGCCGGCCCGCCGCGAACGCGACGTGGACGCTGCCGCCGACGGGGTCCCGCCGGGCGAGCCAGAAATCGGTCTTCCCCTCGCGCGTGAAGCCGACCCAGTCCGGGAAAGCCGGGCCGGCGGCGTAGCCGAGCGGGGCGAGGGCCTTCTCGTAGAAGCGCCGGGAGGTTTCGAGATTCGAGACGTTGAGCGCGACGTGGTCGATCATGGTCACCTCGTCCCCGAAAGGGGGCCAGCGTACACCCGCGTGTCGTAGCTCATCACGACCCTCCCGCCGGACGCGTGGGCCGAGAACAACGCCTCGAGCGCGGCGAGCATCGCCTCGCATCGCGGGTCCCCCGCCGCGGGAACGTAGGAGGAGGACAGGAGCCGCGCACGCAGGCCGGCCAGGTCGAGAGGCTGCGGGTTGTCGAAGACCCCGCGCTCGAGCGGTCCCCCGAAAAAGGCCGCGAGCTCATCGTCCACCACGTTCTCGTGCCGGACGACGAGGTAGTCCGTCGCGTGCTCGCGCAGGAGCGCCTCGTACGCGGTATCGAAAGGCGAGGCCTCCACGCGCCGGACGTTCCAGAGGAGCGCGACGGCTCCGCCCGGCTTCAGGATGCGGAGGCACTCGCGCCGGAACGCCGGCCGATCGAACCAGTGAAACGCCTGCGCCGCGACCACGGCGTCGACGCTCGCGGCGTCGAGCGTGGTCGCTTCCGCGGTCCCGTCCACCGCGCGGAAGCCCTCCCGCGCGCCGAGGCGTGCGGCGGCGGCGGCGCGCATCGCCGCGTTGGGCTCGATGGCGATCACGTTCGCCCCACGACCGAGGAGCGCCTCCGCGGAGATCCCGGTGCCGGCTCCCACATCGGCGACGGTTCGCGATCCGTCGAGCCGGAGGACATCCGCCAGCATCCCGATCGCCGCCGGCGGATACCCCGGCCGCGCGCGGACGTAGTCGTCCACGCGATCGGTGAACCGCTGGGTGGGGATCATCGCGCCGCGGCGGCGCGGCGCGCGTGCGCCATCGACGCCCAGAGGTGGTACGAGGCGCCGATCGCGAACGCCACGACGGCCGTTCCGAGCGAGGCCTGTCCCGTGCGCAGGAAGTGCGGGTAGCCGTAGAGGGCCATCGGCAGGTACAGGCCGAGTCCGGTCGCGAGCCCCGGCGAATAGCGCTTCGTGCGGATCGTCCCCACCAGGTGGAACACGGCGTTCGAGGCGAGCAGGGCGGACAACGTGAGCCATCCGGCCACGCCGTTCGGCGTGGGACCGGCGGCCCCCACCGCGAGACAAACGAACAGCAGGAGCGCGTTGATCCAGACGTGAAAGCGCGAGGTGATGCTCTTGCGGAACGCGGGCCGGTAGCTGCGATCCCACTCCGCGAAGCCGCCGGGGAAGACGAACTCCTCCACGATATGGAGGACCGCGGCGACCATCGGCCACCAGGAGATGCTCATCGACCCCGCGTTCAGCTGGCGCAGGCCAGGACGGCCACGACGTGACACGCCGTGCCGGCGACGACGAAAAGATGCCACACGAAGTGAGCGTAGCGCGTGCGGCGCATCGCGTAGAAGCCGGTTCCGGCGGTGTAGGCCAGCCCGCCGACCGCCAGCCAACCGAGCGCGTCGAGGGGGATGTAGGTCCAGAGGGGCTTCAACGCGACGATTCCCAGCCACCCCATCGCGAGGTAGAGACCCGTCGAGAGGATCGGATGCCAGGCCCGCCCCAGCGCCTTGAGGACGATCCCCGTGACGGCCATCGCCCAGACCAGCCCGAACAGCGTCCAGCCCCACGGGCCCTTCATCAGGCCGAGCGTGAAGGGGGAGTACGTGCCCGCAATGAGCAGGTAGATCGCTCCGTGGTCCAGCACGCGGAAGACGCGCTTCGCGCGACCGTCCGGGAGCGCGTGGTACAGCGTGGACGACAGGTACATCAGCAGGATCGAGCCGGCGAAGATGCTCGCGCCGACGATGAACCCTCCGTCTCCCTGCCGCACCGCCGCGACGATCAGGGCGGGGACGACGATCGCGGCCGCCAGCAAGCCCACGCCGTGGCTGACGCTGTTGGCGATCTCCTCGCCCAGCGTCGGACACCGTTCGGGAAGGCGGATGCGTCCTCTCATCACCGTCATCGTACGCCGCGGGGCCGTCGCGCGCCCGAGATGGTAGGGTAAGACCCCAGGAGACTATGAGCGGGTTGCTGATCCGGCCGGCCGTTGCGGGCGATGCCGAAGCGCTCGCCGACATCTACAACCACTACGTGCGGTCCGGCGCCGTCACCTTCGACCTCGAGCCGGTGTCGGTCGCCGCGCGGCGCGAGTGGATCGGCCACCACGCGGCCACGGGGGCGCATCGTCTCCTCGTCGCCGAGGAGGACGGCCGCGTGGCGGGGCACGTGTCGAGCAGCCGGTTCCGCGACAAGGCGGCGTACGGGACCTCGGTGGAGACGAGCGTCTACCTCCATCCGGACAAGGTCGGGCGGGGGATCGGGATGCGGCTCTACCAGGCGCTGTTCGCGGCGCTCGCGGGCGAGGACCTCCATCGCGCGTACGCGGGGATCACCCTGCCGAACCCGGCATCGGTCGCGCTCCACGTGAAGCTGGGATTCGCGCCGCTCGGGCTCTACCGGGAGGTCGGGCGGAAGTTCGATCGCTACTGGACGGTCCAGTGGTTCGAGCGGCCGCTGCCGTGACGCCGCGCGAGCCGCTCCCCGACGCGACCGTGCCGGGCACGGTCGGCCTGACGGTCGCGAATCTCGATCGCATGGTCGGCTTCTACACGGAGCGCCTGGGGTTCCGCGTCCGCTCGCGGGACGGGGACGTGGCACGGCTCGGCACGGCCTCGCGCGACATCCTGATCCTCGTCGAGCGTTCGGACGCGAAGCGCGCTCCCCGCGCCACCGGGCTGTACCACTTCGCGGTGCTGCTCCCGTCGCGCCCGGCGCTCGCGCGCTCGCTCGCGCGGCTCGCGGAGCTGCGCCAGCCCTTGCAGGGGGCGTCGGACCATCTCGTCAGCGAAGCGCTCTACCTCGCCGATCCGGAGGGGAACGGGATCGAGCTCTACCGCGACCGCCCCCGGGAGGAGTGGGTGCGCGAGCGCGGGGACCTCGTGATGACGACGCTCCCGCTCGATCTGCAGGCCCTCCTCCAGGAGGACGCGGGGACCGAGGACGCGTGGAGCGGCCTCCCCGACGGAACGGTCCTCGGACACGTCCACCTCCACGTCGCGCACATCGCCCCGGCGGAGCGCTTCTATCGCGACCATCTTGGGATGACGCTCACGACGCGTTACGGGGAGATGGCGTCCTTCTTCGCGGCCGGGGACTATCACCACCACGTCGCGGTGAATACCTGGCAGGGCGTGGGCGCGCCCCGGCCCCCCGAGGGAGCGCGCGGCCTCCGCGAGTTCACGCTCGTGCTCCCGGGCACGGAGGCGCTCGCGGCCGCGGCCGCCCGGCTGCGCGCGGCCGGGCTCACGCTCGAGACGACGCCGGAGAGCGTGCTCGTGCGCGACCCGTCGGGGAACGCCGTCAGGCTGGAGCAGCCTCCGGGCTCGGCGTAGGCCTCAGCCGCGGTCGCGGAGCGTCGCCAGCAGCCAGTCCCGGTTCATCCGCGCGATCGTCTCGAGCGAGATCTCCTTCGGGCAGACCGCCTCGCACTCGCCATGGTTCGTGCACGAGCCGAACCGCTCGGCGTCCATCTGCGCCACCATCGCGATCACACGGCGGTCGCGCTCGGCCTGCCCCTGGGGGAGCGCGCCGAGGTGGCTGATCTTCGCGGCGACGAACAGGGACGCGGACGCGTTGGGGCAGGCCGCGACGCACGCGCCGCAGCCGATGCAAGCCGCCGCATCCATCGCGCGCTCGGCGTCGTCCTTGGGGACCGGCAGCGCGTTCCCGTCCGGCGCGCTGCCGGTCGGCGCGGAGATGAACCCTCCCGCCTGGATGATCCGGTCGAACGCCTGGCGGTCCACCACGAGGTCCCGCACGACAGGGAACGCCGCGGCGCGCCACGGTTCGATCGTGATCGTGGCGCCGTCCTCGAACGACCTCATGTGCAGCTGGCAGGTCGTCGTCGCCTTCCGCGGCCCGTGGGGTGTCCCGTCGATCACCACTCCGCAGGTCCCGCAGATCCCTTCGCGGCAATCGTGGTCGAAGGCGATGGGAACGTCCCCACGCTCCATGAGACGCTCGTTCAGGACGTCGAGCATCTCGAGGAACGACATGTCCGGGCTGACCGCGTCCATCTCGTACGTGACGAACCGCCCGGGATCGGCCGCGCTCCGTTGGCGCCAGACGTTCAGCGTGACCTTCACGGCTACTTGTAGCTCCGCGTCGAGAGGTGGACGTTCTCGAAGGCGAGCGGCTCCACGTGGCGCACGGGATCGACTCCCTCGCCCCGGTACTCCCAGGCCGCGACGTGGCAGAACCTCTCGTCGTCCCGCCGGGCCTCGCCGTCCTCGGTCTGGTGCTCCTCGCGGAAGTGGCCGCCGCACGACTCCTCGCGGATCAGCGCGTCGCGGCACATCAGCTCGGCGAGCTCGAGGAAGTCCGCGACGCGGCCGGCGTGCTCGAGCGACGGGTTCAGCTCCGCCCCCTCGCCGGTGACGCGCAGCTCGCGCCAGAACCGCTCGCGGAGCTCCGGGATCGCCCCGAGCGCGTGCGTGAGCCCCCGCGCGTTCCGCGACATCCCGCAGTGGTCCCACATCAGCTTTCCGAGCTCGCGGTGGAACGACGTGGTCGTCCGCCGCCCGTCCACCGCGAGCAGGGCCTTCGTCCTCGCGAGTACCGCCGCCTCGCAGGCCCGCACCTCCGCGTGATCGCGGCTCACGGGGGGAAGGGTGCTCGCCGCGAGGTAGCTCCCGATCGTGTAGGGGACGATGAAATAGCCGTCCGCCAGCCCCTGCATGAGCGCCGACGCTCCGAGCCTGTTCGCCCCATGGTCGGAGAAGTTCGCCTCGCCGATCACGTGGAGCCCCGGGAGCGTGGACATCAGGTCGTAGTCCACCCAGAGGCCGCCCATCGTGTAGTGGACCGCCGGGTAGATCCTCATCGGGACGCGATACGGGTTCTCGTCGGTGATGCGCTCGTACATCTCGAAGAGGTTCCCGTACTTCTCGCGGACCGCCCCCTCGCCCAGCCGCCGGATCGCGTCCGCGAAATCGAGGTACACGCCCAGCCCCGACGCGCCCACCCCGCGCCCTTCGTCGCAGACCTGCTTCGCGGCGCGGGAGGCGATGTCGCGAGGGCAGAGGTTCCCGAAGCTCGGGTACTTGCGCTCGAGGTAGTAGTCGCGCTCGTCCTCGGGGATCCGGCCGGCCGGCCGCGGGTCCCCGCCGGTCTTCGGCACCCAGATCCGCCCGTCGTTCCGCAGCGACTCCGACATGAGCGTCAGCTTGGATTGATGCTCCCCGCTGACCGGGATGCAGGTCGGATGGATCTGCGTGTAGCAGGGGTTCCCGAACGCCGCTCCCTTCCTGTGGGCCCGCCAGATCGCGGTCGCGTTGCACCCCTTCGCGTTGGTCGAGAGGTAGAAGACGTTGCCGTAGCCCCCCGTCGCGAGCACGACCGCGTCGGCCAGGTGCGACTCGATCTCGCCGGACACCATGTCGCGAACGACGATCCCGCGCGCGCGGCCGTCCACCACGATGACGTCCTGCATCTCGTGGCGCGCGTACATCGAGATCTTCCCGAGCCCGATCTGCCGCTCCATCGCCTGGTAGGCGCCGAGGAGGAGCTGCTGCCCCGTCTGGCCGCGGGCGTAGAACGTGCGGGAGACCTGCGCCCCGCCGAAGCTGCGGTTGGCGAGCATGCCGCCGTACTCGCGCGCGAAGGGAACTCCTTGAGCGACGCACTGGTCGATGATGTTCAGCGACAGCTCCGCCAGCCGGTAGACGTTGGCCTCCCGTGCGCGGAAGTCGCCTCCCTTCACCGTGTCGTAGAACAGCCGCCAGACCGAGTCCCCGTCGTTCTGGTAGTTCTTCGCCGCGTTGATCCCGCCCTGTGCCGCGATCGAGTGCGCCCGGCGCGGCGAGTCCTGGTAGCAGAACGCGGCGACGTCGTAGCCGAGCTCGGCCATCGATGCCGCGGCCGCTCCGCCCGCGAGGCCCGTCCCCACGACGATGATCCGATGCTTGCGCTTGTTGGCGGGGTTGACCAGCTTCATCTCGAAGCGATGGCGCTCCCACTTCGTCTCGATCGGGCCGTCCGGCACACCGGCGCGCAGCTCCATCGCGGGTCCTAGCGCAACACGCCGGCGAGCACCGCCAGCGGAACGGAGACGAAGCCCAGGACGACGATCACGGTGAAGACGGTCGCGGCCCCGTTCCGGAGCCGGTTCCATTTCGGATGCGAGGCGCCGAGCGACTGCAGCATGCTCCAGACCCCGTGACGCAGATGGAGGCCCAGAGCGAGCATCGCCACGACGTAGAAGAGGCTCACCGGCCAGCTCGAGAAGCCGACCACGACGTTCCGGTAGACGTCCCCCTCCACGAAGTCCGGATGCACGGTGCCGACCGTGAAGTGGAGCAGATGGTAGACGACGAAGAGGAGGAGGATCGGACCGCTCCATCGCATCGTGCGCGACGCATAGGTCGAAGCGTCCGGCGTCACCACGCGGTAGCCGACCGGACGCGCCGCGAGGCTCGTGCGCGTGAGCGACCAGGCCGCGGCGATGTGCGCGACGACGGCACCCAGCAGGACCGCGCGGAAGATCCAGAGCGCGCCGCCGTGCCCGAGCTCGCGGAGGAGCCGTCCGTAGCGGTTCATCGCCTCATGGTCGGGGAGGAACATCTGCAGGTTCCCCAGCATGTGCACGAGGACGAATCCGAAGAGGACGATTCCCGTGGCGGCCATGACGGCCTTGCGTCCGATCGTGGACGTGACGGGGGAGGCGGGGTGCGCGATCGCCCGGGACTCGGCCATCGGCGGGGAGGATAGCGCTACGTTGCGCTTTTCGCCTTGACCAGATCGCCGCTCGTCATGAAGACCCCCGCCGACAGGTGATGGAGCGTGCGGCGGTCGTCGCTGGCGAAGCGCCAGAGCCCGTCCACGAACGACGCATCGTCCGCCCAGGCGGCGAGCACGTCCGCCACGAAAAGGTCGTACCGCTCCTGCATCGCGGGCTCGGGGACGACGCGGCACTCGAGCCACGCCGCGCACCCTTCGAGCAGCGGGGCGGACACGACCGACGCGGGCGCCGCGGCGAGCCCGTGCTCCGCGAACTTGTCGATCTCCTCTCCGGTGGCCTGGCCGACCGCGTAGACGGTGTCGAGCATGGCCGCGGTCGGCACGTTGACGACGAGCTCCCCCGACGCCTCGACGAGCTGCCGGGTGAACGTTCCCGAGGCGATCACCGCCGCGACCCGGGGAGGATCGTAGTCGAGCCCCATCACCCAGGCCGCCGCCATCACGTTCCTGCGGCCGCCGGCCGCGGAGGTGACGAGCGTCGTGGGGCCGTGGTTGATCAGCTTGTAAGCACGGCGCAGCGGGACCGGGACGCGCATCCTTCGCGGCTCACTTCTTCGCGAGGCTGGTGTAGACCGTCTCGACCCAGCGCTCGACCGGCACGAAATCGGTCGCCCAGCTCTTCCATTCCTCCGGAAGCCCGGCCTTCTTGGCGTCCTCGAGCGAGACGCTGGCGGCGATCTCCTTGCGCACGTGCTCGACGGTCGTCTGGAGCATCCGCTGGAACCGCTTCAGATCGTCGATCGTCGCGAGCGGGCCGTGGCCGGGGATGATCTTCGCCCCCGCGGGGATGCGCGCGAGCACGTCGCCGACGTTCTTGACGTACCCCGCGAGGTCCCCGCCGGAGGCGAGGTCCACGAAGGGGAAGGTTCCGTTGAAGAACTGATCCCCCATGTGGACGACGTTCGAGCCCTTGAAGAAGATCACGGAGTCGCCGTCCGTGTGGCCGTGCGGCACGTGGACGACCTCGATCTCCTCGCCGTTCCACCAGAGGGTCACGCTCTCCCGGAACGTGACGACGGGGAGCGCCTCCTTCGGCGAGGGCTTCGCCGCGAGCCGGGCGCGGACGTTCTCCTGCGCGACGATCGTCGCCTCGCGGCCCAGCGTCGCGTTGCCGCCGGTGTGGTCGCCGTGGAAGTGGGTGTTGAGGACGAACGCGAGCTTGGCGCCCGGGGCGATCGACGCGAGCGCGGCCTTGATCTTCGGCGCCAGCGGGGCGAACTGGTCGTCGACGATCAGGATCCCGTCCGGGCCGGCCGAGACGCCGATGTTGCCCCCCGCGCCGGTGAGCATCGTGACGCTTCCGGAGATCTTGGTCGCCTCGATCTCGACCTTGGAGAAGTCGTCCCCCTGGGCGCGGGCCGGCGGGACGCCGAGCCCGGCGAGGATCGCGACGAACGTGAGGGTGGTCTTCGTCATGCGAGGTCTCCCGACCGGCACGCTATCATGACCGCGTTGCACGAAGATCCCGTCGCATTCGTGGCTCTCGCCCTCGCGGTCATCCTGATCGCGGCGAAGCTCGGCGGCGACCTCGCCGAGCGCCTGGGGCTGCCGGCGGTCCTCGGCGAGCTGCTGGCCGGCGTGCTCTTGGGGAACCTGAGTCTCCTGGGGTTCGCGCGCCTCGAGTTGCTGGAGCACGATCCGAGCCTCGACATGCTCTCGCAGCTCGGGGTCTTGATCCTGCTCTTCTCCGTCGGGCTGGAATCGTCCGTCGGCCAGATGCTGAAGGTGGGCGCGTCGTCGCTCCTCGTGGCGGTGCTGGGCGTCGCGGCGCCGTTCGCCCTCGGGTGGGGGGTGTCGGCCTGGCTGATGCCCGACGCGTCGATCTACCTCCACGCGTTCCTCGGCGCGACCCTCTGCGCCACCAGCGTCGGAATCACCGCGAGGGTGCTCGAAGATCTGGGCCGCTCCACGAGCCCCGAGGCTCGGGTGATCCTCGGAGCCGCCGTCCTCGACGACGTCCTCGGGCTCGTCATCCTCTCGGCGGTGACGGGCGTCATCGCGGCCGCCGCGGAAGGCGCGGGCGCATCGGCGGCGACGATCCTCGCCCCGTTGACGAAGGCGATCGTCTTCCTCGCCGGCGCGTTGACGCTCGGCGCGTACCTCTCGCCGCGGCTGTTCGAGCTCGCCTCGCGGCTCCGGGGGCGGGGAGTGCTCTTGGCCTTCGGCCTGTCGATCTGCTTCCTGCTCTCCTGGGCGTCCGCCCTGATCGGCCTGGCGCCGATCGTCGGCGCCTTCGCGGCCGGGCTGATCCTGGAGGCGGGCCACTACCGGGCGCTGGTCGAGCGCGGCGAGCACGACCTCGGAGAGTTGATCCATCCGATCGGCGGGTTCCTCGTCCCCGTGTTCTTCGTGCTGATGGGGATGCGGACGGATCTGCGGGCGTTCGCGCAGCCCGGCGTGCTCGGCCTCGCTGCCGCTCTCACCGTCGCCGCCGTCGTCGGGAAGCAGGCCTGCTCGCTCGGAGTCCTGCGCGGCGACGCGGACCGGCTGACGGTCGGGATCGGCATGATCCCGCGAGGGGAGGTGGGCCTGATCTTCGCGAACATCGGCCTCTCGCTCGCCGTGGCGGGACGGCCGGTCGTCGAGGCAACCGAGTACTCGGCGATCCTGGTCATGGTGATCGTGACGACGCTCGTCACGCCGCCGGCGCTGAAATGGAGCCTCGCCCGTCAGCGGCGGAGAACGGGTTCGACGAGCCAGTAGGCTCCGACCAGGCGGAAGATCCAGAGCGTCCACGACACGCCGAGCAGCGAGAGGTTGTGCGCGGGAAGGTCGATCGCGGGCTCGCGCGCGAGCCGGCGCCCCAGCGGCCAGGCCACGGAGAGCGAGACGACCGCGGCGGCGATCGGGAGCTTGAACAGGAGGCGGGCCGCGTCCATCGGGATCCAGGCCCTCCCCGCGGCGGCGAGCAGCGCGTTCGCGAGATAGAGGACGACCGGCGCGACGATCAGGACCAGGAGGGGAACCTTCGCCGCGGCGACGGCGCGGCCGAACGCAGCGAGGCGCTCGGCATGGGGCGGCGTGCAGGCGCGCGCCGCGATCGTCGCGCGTCCCGACCGGAACGGCGCAGGCAGGCCGGCATCGCGCAGATCGCGACCGCACCAGAAGCAGCGGCGGTCGAGGTGACGCTCCATGAACGGGCGCGCGATCGGGCGGTGGCCGAGCATGATCGCGAGCCCGCACAGGACGCTCGGCCCCGTCCCGAGCGGCATGCGCAGGTAGAGGATCAGCACCAGGGGAATGAACGCGAACAGCGCTGCGCCGGCGAGCCGCGTGCGCGACATGGGCGCGGAGTATAGTCGCCCGCATGAGATCGCTCGGGCTTCCCGGCTATTACCATCTCGCGCTGTTCGGTGTGCTGCTCCCGTACGTGGCGATCCGCAGCGGGTCCGTGCTGAAGTCGCGCGCCCTGCCGACGCCCAAGGCGCGCTATTTCATCCGCCAGATCGTGACGCTCGCGGTCCTCGGCGGGATCTCCGTCGGGATCGCGCGCGTCGTCGGCATCCCGCTCTTCCCGCGCGAGCTTCCGCCGGCCCGCAGCGTGGCGCTCGGCGCGGCGATCCTCGTCGCCCTCGTCGTCCTGATGAGGCCGCGATGGCGCCGGCGCGTCGCCGAGCGCTCGCGGAACGCCTGGCTGTTCATGCCGCGCACCCCGAGGGAGCGGCTGCTCTGGGCGGGGTGCTCGCTCGCCGCGGGGATCTCGGAGGAGATCACCTACCGGGGAGTCATGTTCGCGCTGCTCTGGTGGATGACGGGACATGCGCTCACGGCCGCCTTGATCGCCGCGGCGGTGTTCTCGATCTCGCACTTCCTCCAGGGATGGACGAGCATGGCGATCATCTTCGCGATCGCCCTGTCGATGCAGATGCTCGCCTGGACCTCGGGGTCCCTCTACATCGGGATGGCTGTGCACGCCCTCTACGACCTCGCCGCGGGACTCTTCTACGGCGCCTACGGCGAGAAGCTCGATTATCCGCTCGACCCGCTTCCGCCCGAGCCCGCCTGAGCGTCCCTTGCTATCGTGCGAGGGGATGAGCGGCTGGATCGATTACGACGAGGCGTTCGAAGGGGGAGCCGAGCGCATCGTCGGCACCGTGAAGGTCCTGCGGGACGTGCACAGCCCGCAGCTGGGGAACGCGCGCGACATCCTCGTCTACCTCCCGCCCTCCTACGCCTCGGCGAACCGGACCTACCCGACCCTCTACATGCACGACGGGCAGAACCTCTTCGACGAGGCGACCAGCTTCGCCGGCGAGTGGAAGGTGGACGAGACGCTGGAGTCCCTGGCGCGGGAAGGGATCGAGGCGATCGTGGTCGGGATCCCCAACACCGGCCGGGACCGTCTGGCCGAGTACAGCGCGTTCCACGACCATCGCTTCGGCGGAGGGCGCGCCGAGGCCTATCTGCGGTTCGTCGTGGAGACCGTGAAGCCGCGCGTGGACGAGTCGTTCCGCACGACCGGCGAGCGCGAGGCGACGGGGACGATCGGCTCCTCGATGGGGGGTTTGATCAGCCTCTACGCGTTGTTCGAGCGTCCCGACGTCTTCGGGCTCGCCGGCGCCGTGTCCCCTTCGGTCGGCTTCGCGCGCCACGCGCCGCTCGACTACCTGGAGACCGTGAAGTTCGTCGGCGGCCGGATCTACCTCGACGTCGGGACCCACGAGGGGATCCCCGTGCGGGCCGTGCGCGAGGCGCGCGATCTCCTGGCCGGCAAGGGCTATTCGCTGGGCAAGGACCTCCTCTACGTCGAGGACGAGGGCGGCCGGCACGACGAAGCCTCGTGGGCGGCGCGGCTCCCCAGCGCGCTCCGGTTCCTGTTGGGGTAGGGGCGCTCAGGCGCGCGGGCGGAGGTCGACCCGCCGGATCCAACGCGTGAGGCTCGGGTACCGGCCCTCCAACGGCATCCGCTCGATCAGGATCCGGTGGAACAGGTGCGTGTCCGCGGGGTCGTGGAGGAGCGCGTATTTCAGGAAGGGAAACGCGCAGCAGTCCGCGGCCTGGAACGCGTCCCCCATCAGGTAGTCGCGGCCGGCGAGCATGTTCTCGAAGAGCACGAGCCACCCCGCCATCTCCGCGCCCCAGGCGTCCATCTTGACCGGATCGGGGTCGCTCCGCTGGAGCTCGTCGAAGATCAGATTCGGAGGGCGCTTCCAGACCCGATTGAACCACTCGATGAACACGTCCATCTCCGCGCGCCGCGCCGGGTCCTTCGGGTACAGCGGCGCCCCGGGGTACGTCTCCTCCAGGTAGCGGACGATCGCCATCGAGTCCACCACCACCTTGTCGCCGTGCGCGCGGTCGACGATCACGGGGACGAGGTCCTGTCCGCTGACGGCGCGGACGACGCCGCGGTCGTCGGGGTCGATCGGCACCGACTCGCACGGGAGCCCCTTGTGGGCGATGGCGAGGGCCACGCGCTCGACGTTGGTCGAGAAAGCGAAGCGGTAGAGCCGGATCACGAGCGCGAGGTTACAACCGCCTCGCGATCGCGTCGAAGGTTTTCCCGAGCCCGCTCTCGAATCGGTCGGGCGGAACGATCAGGCTCGCGACGACCCACCCGTCCGTCTCGAAGTCGAAGAAGTAGCCGGGATGGATCGCCACACCCTCGCGCTCGAGAAGCTCGAGCACCAGCGTCTCTTCGGGGACGACGTTGGGGTAGCGGAACACCGCGCTCCAGCCGGCATCGGGGGTCGCGAGCTCGATGCCGGGGCGCGTCCGGGCGAGCGCGGCGGCGACGCGGAGGTTCTCGCGGCAGCGCGCGAGGATCGCATCGCGCACGGGGGCGGCCTCCCGCAGGATCTCGGCGAGGCCGAGCTGGATCGGGGTCGCCACCGAGAGGTACGCGTCCGCGATGAACTCCAGCCCCTCGAGCGCGGCGGCGGCTCGGTCCGCGGCGCCTCCCACCACGATCCACGACAGCTTGAGCTGCGGGAGACCGCGGCTCTTGGACAGGCCCCCCAAGGCAAAGGTCAGCCCGAGGTCCCGGGCCGCGAACGACCGCGGGGCGGGTGTCGCGAGCGGAAAGTCCAGGAACACTTCGTCGACGATCAGGGGCAGGGCGTCGCCGATCGCCGCCTCGTCGACCCAGGTCCCGGTGGGGTTGTTCGGATGGACGAGGACGAGGGCCTTCGCCCCCTCGATCTGCTCATGCAGTTCCGGCTGCCACGCGTGCGCCGGGTCGAGCCGATAGACCTCCGGCCGCACTCCCTCGAGGCGCGCGAGATGCTCGAAGAGGGGATAGGACGGCGCGGGGACGAGCAGGCGGTCCCCCGGCTCGCAGAGGAGCTTGAAGAGGAACCCGTACGCCTCGCTCGAGGAGGATGCGAGCACGATCCTCTCCGGATCGACCGCCGCCCCGCGCGCCGCGTAGGTCCGCGCGATCGCCTCGCGCGCCTCGCGCAGCCCTCTGGGATCGGGCCGGTAGACGAGGCCGCGGGGGTCGCCCAGGGCGTCGAGGAGACCGGCGGGGTAGGCGAAGCCGCACGCCGTCGGGTTCGTGACCGTCAGGTCGAGCGGTACCTCCCCGCGGCGGGCGCGCGCGCGCGTCCAGGCGTTGGCCGTCAGATCGCGGGGGATGCGGGCCATCGGTGCCGCTCCTCGTCGGCCACCCTGACGATCGCCTCGAGCTCCGGCAGGGGCGGATCTCCCGCGTAGAGGACTCGCTCCAGGAAGAGGCCGGACGGCGGGGCGGTCCACGCCGCGGTCGCGGCGCCGCGCGCGGTCCCGCGCACGATCCCCTCGAACTCGGCGACCGTCATCTCCCCCGCGCCGACGCGGACCAGGGTTCCCACGAGGCGTCGGACCATCTTCCACAGGAAGTGGGACGCCGCGAGGCGGACGAGCACGAGCGATCCCTCCTCGGCGGTCTCCGCGCGATCCACGAGCACGCGCGTCGAGCCCTGGTCCTGAGGACGCTCGCAGAAGGGGGCGAAGTCGTGCATCCCGGGAAGGCACGCGGCCGCGGAGCCGATCCGCGCGGGATCGATCGCGCGCTTGATCCACCAGACGCTCCGCTTGGCGAGCGCCGTCCGCCGCCGGGAGATCTGGTAGACGTACGAGCGGAGGACCGCGTCGTGCCGGGCGTGGAAGCGCTCGGGAGCCCGCGCCATCGCGAGCAGGTGAACGTCGTGCGGCAGCGCGTCGTTGACGGCCAGCCGGAACCGTCCGGGATCGACCTGGGCGCGAAGACGGAGGTGGGCGACCTGATGCAGGGCGTGAACGCCGGCGTCGGTTCGCCCCGCGCCCCCGAGCTCGACGACGTCTCCGCCGGCCTCGACGATCGCCCGCCGGATCTCCCCCGCGACCGAGCGGGCATTCTGCTGCTCCTGCCAGCCGCGGTACCGGGTCCCTTCGTACTCGAGATCGAGGCGATAGTTCGGCACGCTACTTCGACTCGTTCAAGCTCCAGTCGTACTCGTGGAACTCGAGCTTGGCGCCGCGCTCGCCGATCGCCTCCGCGATCGGGGCCGGCGCATACGTCCGGAGGAACGCGAGCGCGCCGCCGGCGCTCTCGAAGTCGTCGGCGTACCAGTCGAAGAGCCGCGAGACCGTCAACGTCGTCCGTCCGGCATGCGACACGACGTCGATCGCCCCAGGGGAGGCCAGGTCGTCGCGGACCGCCTCGTCGAGCTGCGCCGAGAGCCGGTCCGCGGTGTACGGCTCCCGGCGGATCGGAGGGCAGGAGCGCGCGGCGCAGTTCAAGGCGAAGTGGATCCGCGGGTCCTTCGTCTCCTCGCGCAGGCGCTTCTCCAGCTCGTTGAGGCTGATCGTCTTCCCTCCGACGTTGAGGACGGGCCGGGAGAAGATCTCGCCGCCGTTCATCCCCTTCGAGAGGTCGCGGATCGAGCTCCGCGGGTTGGCCATCAGCACGATCTCGAGGACCTTCGCGTTGTACAGGTTGAGGAACACGGCCTCGCGCTCCGTCGCGCCGAGCGCCGCCGGATCGAGGCCCCGATAGAGCGTCACGACCTCGGAGATCGTTTTGAGGTCGGCCCCGTCGGCGCGCCAGGCGTCGTACCGCACGCCCCGGGGGGTGACGTACTTGCCGAGCAGAGCCCCGTACGCGCGATTCGCCGCGACGAGATCCGCCGCGGCGGGACTGATGGCGAGGAGCAGGGCCGACGCGGACGCCGCGAGGAGCCGACGCATCAAGCCGCCGCGGTCAGGATCACGGGAGGACCGTCCATGACCACGATCGTCTGCTCGAAGTGCGCCGCCGGCGCCCCGTCCGCGGTCAGCACGGTCCATCCGTCCCGCGCTTCGACCACGCGTCCCGACCCGCTCGTGATCATCGGCTCGACCGCGAGGACCAGCCCCCGGGCGAGGCGCTGACGCGCCGCGGGGTCGAATCGGTTCGGCACGCGCGGCTCCTCGTGGATCGTCCGGCCGATGCCATGTCCGTCGAGGTCCCGCACGACCGAGAGCCCGCTCCGCCGCGCCTCGCGCGAGACCGCGCGGCCGATCTCGTTCAGGCGGGCGCCGCTCCGCGCGGCGCGGAGAGCGGAGGCGAGCGCCCGCCGGGCGCACGCCGCGACCGCGAGAGCGCTCTCCGGCGTGCGCCCCACGGGAACGGTCAACGCCGCGTCGGCCATGTACCCGTCCTTCTCGACGGTGACGTCGAGCTTGACGAGGTCCCCCTCGCGGAGCACGCGGTCCCCGGGGATGCCGTGGACGATCTCGTCGTTGACGCTGATGCAGGTCTCGGCCGGAAAGCGGTAGACGAGCATCGGGGCCGAGCGCGCTCCGAGCCGCCGCAGCACGGCCGCTCCCAGCTCGTTCAGCTCCGCCGTCGTGATCGCGGGGCGCACCGCCGCGGCCATCGCATCCAGCGCCGCGCGGACCACACGTCCCGCCGCCAGCAGCCCTTGCATGTCGGCTTCCGTTTCGACGGACACCAGGTCCTCCTCACTCGTCCCCGGCTTCCAGATGGAACCGGTGCAGGAACCGATGTATCACGGGCGCCAGCATCACGCCCGCGATGACGAGCACCGCGAGGCCGCTGTACAGCGCGTAGGCCCCGGCGAACAGCTTCCCCGGGCCGGTCTGCGGCTCGAACAGCGGGCCCATCCCGGACAGGATCATGGAGGCGTTCAAGAACGCGTCGATCCACGGGAGCCCTTCGAGCCCGTGGTATCCGGCCATGCCGCCGGCGAGCGAGAGGGCCACGAGACAGAGCCCGATGGCGCCGCTCCCGAGGAGCCGGCGCGCGAACACCCGTGGGGGCGGGAGGGGTCGCACCGCGACGAGCCTACGTCACTTCCGCAGCATCTTGAACGCGTGATCTCCGGAGCCGGTGGCGAAGAACTGGAGGATCCACACCATCGCGATCGCCTCGAGGTAGCGCGACGACTCGATCCCGCCCAGGTCGACGATCCCCCACCCGAACGCGCGGATCAGCTCCGAGGCGACGCGCTTCGCCGCGGGATCGTTGCCGCAGATGAACATGTCGGGGGGGCCGCCCGGGAACTTCGGGTCGATCATGTGCTGGTTCCCGATCGTGTTGAACGCCTTGACCACCGACGCGCCGGGGAGCCACCGCTGAACGCGCTCGCCGCCGGAGTCGGCCCCGGCGACGGCGAGCTTCGGCGGCACGCCCCCGGAGAAGTCGAGCGGGTTGGTCGCGTCGAGCACGACCTTCCCCGACAGGTTGCGCGGATCGGCGAGCCGGACGACCTCCTCCGTCGCCGCCCAGAGCGTCGCCAGCACGACGACCTCGCCCGCGGCGGCGGCCTGGGCGAAGGTGCCGGCGGCGGCGGAGCCGCCGACCTCGCGCACCCATGCGCGAACCTTCTCCTGCCCGGGGTCGCGCGTTCCGATCGTCACGGCATGGCCGCGCTTGGCGAACCCCGCTCCCAAGACCCGTCCGACGTCTCCTGTTCCCAGGATTCCGATGCGCATGGTCAGAGCTCCTTGATCATCACGTCGTGCGGTCCGGTCCGCGCCACACACGGCGTCCGGGGCGGAGAGAACACGGATCGGGGAAGAAGGTCGCGACGCCCACGAGGCGTTCGCTTGCGTATGCGCCGAGATGGGAGGTGTCCGGATCGTCGTCCCGGTCGAGGATCGCGGCCTTCGCGGCGAGCCCTTCGCGAAGCACCGGATGGCGCACCGTCCGGGCCTCCACCGCGGTGATCGGCCGGACCTCGATCATCGAGCGGATCGGCCGGCGGGCTTCGCCATGGGGCGATTCTAGCCCGCCGGCCCGGAAACTAGGAACGCTTCGCGTACTGGTTCGTCGTGCTCACGAAGTTCTCCGCGGTCTTGGGAACCGCGGTCCCACCCCCGACGAGGATCTCGCGGGAGGAGAGCGCCTTCCCGTAGAGTCTCTCGTTGGTCTTGGTGTCCGGCTTCAGGAAGTCCCCTTCGATCGAGACGCCGATGAACGCGCCTCGCGAGCGGGACCAGGAGAGGATCTGCGCGTGGAGCTGCGCATCCGTCGCCGCCGTAGCGGTCCTACCGACCGGCCCCGCGACCGCCGAGGCCTCACCGCCGATGGTGAACTTGTCCTCGAGCAGGTGATCGAGACCCGTCTTGTTCATGATGAGGAGGACGACGTCGGCTTCCTGCCCACCGAACTGCCATCCGAGGCTGCCGCCGCCCATCTTGAAGAACGCGGGGGCGCCCATCGAGCCGTCCGCCTGACGGCAGGTGAAGACGCCGCGGCCGAACTCGCCGCCGACCACGAAGGCGCCCTTCTTCAGCTCGGGGAACACGCCTACGCACTCGGCCTTCTCGAGCAGATCGCGCGGGATGCCCTTGTCGGGCGCGTTCACCGCGGACTTGAGGATCTCTGCGGACTGCTGCAGACGCGCGTTCGGATTGTGATCGTCGTCGTCGCCTGCCATCACCGGAGCCACCGCGAGGGCCGCCGCGGCCACGAGCGAGAGAGTCTTGATCATGGAATTCTCCTTTCCGATTCGTACGCATGAAGGCACCCACGGAAGGAGGGCAAGCACGATGCCAGCGCCGATTCGCGCGATTTGCGGCGATTCCCGCCAGGGTGAGGGCGCCGATTACATTCGGTTATAAATCTGACAACCGGGGTTCAAGCGAACGTATCGGCGGACGGGTCCCAGAAGTCGCCCTCGAGACCGATCGACGCGAAGATCGCCCTCATCTCGTCGGGAGCGGGTCGGCGCGCCTCCGGCGTCAGCCGGTTTCCGTACCAGGCGACAGCGAGGCGCCACAGCTGCGGAAGGGAGACGAGCGGCCGGCGCGGAACCTCCGCGTCGCGGCACCAAGCATTCACCTGCTCCTCCGACCGGAAGAAGAGCATCGTGCTTCAGGTGTAGACGATGTCGTCCCACCACCGCGCCGCCGGGACCGCGAAGTGAGCGACGCAATCGACCGTCGCGGGCCCCGACGGGCCGATCGGGATCCGAAGCGGCTCGCCGCTCTGCTCGCACCGGGAGCGGACCTCGGCGTCGGCATGCAGGGCGGCGGCGATGCCCAGGGCGTCCCACGAGCAGTTGGCCTGGTACGCGCGCGCGCCGACGTGCACGCGGTGCTGCGTTCGAACGCCGGAGAACGGCGGGGCCATCAGGATCGTCTCGCCGTCGCTCGCGACGACGAGGACGCGGCGCGCGGCCAGCCGTCCGTAGGCCCCGCGCACGTCCTCGGCCGACACGCCGAGGCGTGCCGCCAGGGTGGAGACGTTCGGGGGCCGCGTCGTCTCGACGACGGTGGCGTACACCGCTTCGCGGACGCGCCCGTCGAGCGCGGCGCTCAGGGGGCCGTCTCGGCGCGCTGGGTCATGACGACGTAGACCGCGGCGGCGTAGACGAGGAGCGGGAGCGTGACCTGGCCGCGGAAGGCGTGCGCCACGAAGGCGATCGCGAAGACCGCGATCAGACCGATCGCGCCCAGCGCCAGCGTCCGGGGGACGAGGAACAGGACCGCCGCGGCGATCTCGACGCTCCCGAGCACCAATGCCGGGAGGCGCCCGCCGCCGTACGCGCGCGGATGCCAGGCGGCGAGGACCGTCTGGACGCTCTGGATGAGCACGACCCAACCGGTCGTCACGTGCAGGATCGTCAGGGCCGATGGTCGTCGCGTGGCGCGTCCCCCCGCGTCGCGGAGGATACGCTAGAGCTGCGATCTCAGAATTCCCGCCGCCCGCTCGAGGAGCTTCTCCCTCCAGGAGCGGCGTTCCCACTGCTCGAGCGTGACGCGCTTCGACGCGAGCTTGTCCGCCTCGAACGCGCGGACCTGCGTCGCCGCGAACTCCGCGTCGTAGACGTTGAGGTTCGCCTCGTCGTTCAGGCGGAACGAGCGGTCGTCGAAATTGGTCGATCCCACCGAGACCCAGAGGTCGTCCACGATCATGACCTTGCAGTGGTACATCGTCGGCTGGTACTCGTAGATCACCACCCCCGCCCGCAGGAGCTTCCCCCATCCGGCCCGCGAGGCCTTGCGGCTGATCTCCGCGTCGATCTTCGTCCCGGGAACGATGATCTCGACGTCCACCCCGCGCCGGCGCGCCGCCACGATCGTCTCGACGGCGAGGTCGTCGGGGAGGAAGTACGACGCGGCGATCCGCAGATTCCGGCGCGCCGAGTCGATCGAGAGCAGGTACATGAGGCGAACGCTCTCGCTCCCTTCGCCGGGGGAGCTCTTGAAGACTTGCGCCTTCGCCGTTCCGGCGGGCAGCTCGTCGGGGAAGTAGCCCTCGTCGTGGAGGACCTCGCCCTCGGTCTCCATCCAGTTGTCCATGAAGGCGGCCTGCATCTGCGCCACCGCGGGGCCTTCGATGCGGAAATGCGAGTCGCGCCAGTGGTCGGCGTCCTGCGCGTGGCCGAGCCAGTTGTCCGCGATCCCGACGCCCCCGGTGAATCCCACCCGGCCGTCCACGACGAGCAGCTTGCGATGGGTGCGGTTGTTCATCCGGGAGAGGTTGTACCAGCGGAGCGGGTGGTACTTCCGCACGTGCACCCCCGCGCTCTCCATCTCCGCGAGGAGCGACCGGTCCAGTCGCCCGCTCCCGACCCAGTCCACGAGCAGATGGACCCGCACGCCCGCCCGCGCACGCTCCGACAGCGCGTCGGCGAACTCCTTCCCGGCCCTGCCCGACCAGTAGATGTAGGTCTCGAAGGAGACCGTCGCCCGGGCGGCGCGGATCGCCTCGAGCATGGCGGGGAAGATCTCGTCGCCGTTCTGGAGCGGCGTCACGCGGTTCCCATCCCGGATCGCGGGGCCGAGGAGGCTCCCCATCGAGCGCAGGAACTGCGCGTCCGAGACGTCGTATAGCGGGCGGACCCGCTTCTCGATCGTCTTCGACCCGGTGGTCAGGTTGAGGACGACGATGGTGACCGCGGCCGCGGCGAGGACCGAGCCGACGGCGACCTGAACGATCCGGGACATCGGATCCTCAGCTCGCCGCGCGCCTCCCGCCTCTCTCCGGATTCTCGGCCTCGATGTTGATCGACGCTTCCGCCAGGGCCGTCAGCAGCTTGTCGGTGTCCCCTTCCTCGTTGAGCGTGCGCTGCAGCACGTCGGCATGGTCGTCGTGCTCCAGCAGCCGCGCCCAGGTCCTGCACGTGCCGTACCCCGCCATCTCGTAGTGCTCGACGTGCTGAGCGGCGGAGATGAGGCCGGCATCCAGGACGTCCGGGTCGGGCTTCTCCTTGATGAGCTCCGCCCCCTCCTTGAGCAACCCGACCATGCCGACACAGGTCTTGCCCTTCGGGCTCACCCCGAGATCGCGGAAGATTCGCTCCAGCCGCTTGAGGTGCTCCTTGGACTGGCGCTCGTGCTGGGTGAACGCCTTCTTCAGGTCCCTGTGCCTCGCGGCCTTGATCATCTTGGGGAGCGCCTTGACGATCTGATTCTCGGCGCTCCAGAGGTCCCGAAGCTCCTCGACGTACAGCGCTTCAAGCGTATCGAGTTTCATGATCCCCTCCGTCAACACGGTAGGAACCGTGCCGGGGAACCTCCATGGGGTGAAACCCGACCTCAGAGCAGCCGGCGGCCTCCCGCCAACGCCTCGAACATCCGCTCCATGAGGGCGGCGACCTCCGCGCGCGTCAGCTTCGCGCCCGGCGCCGAGGACTCGATCCGCGCCAAGCTCGCGCGCGCGAGCACGGCCGGAGATCCCGTGAAGGCGACGAACCCGTCCGGCGCACCGGCGTCCTGCAGGATGCGGACGTACGCGGCGGCGACCTCGAGGTCGCGGCGCGCCAGCGCGAAGACGCGAGCGCGATCGACCGTCCGCGGGAGGTACACCCGACCTTCGGTCGCGTCCGAGTCGCTGTCCTTGAGGATGTTGACCAGCTGCAGCGCCTCGCCGAAGAACCGTGACCGCCTTCGGAGGCGCGCCGCCTGGGGGGCGAGCGCCGCGGCATCGAGCAGGAACAGCTCGGTGAGCATCTCGCCGACGATTCCGGCCACGGCATAGCAGTAGTCGCGCAGCTCCCGGAGCGACCGCAGCCTCAGGTTCCCGCGCTCGTCCCCGAGGCGGACGAACGCGCCCATCCCCATGACGGTGCGGGACAGGTCGCGCCGGATCGCCTCCCGTGCGGGCTCGGGGATCGACCAGTACGCCTCCATCACGCCCGGGGTCTCCCGGAGGAGCTCGAGATAGCCGGCGTGGGAGACCGGCGGATCCTCGAGCCATCGCCGGGCGATCTCGACCTCCGCCCCGCGCGCGGCGAGGAGCCGGGCGAAGGCGTCGAGCCCCTCGAGGCGGCGATCGCGCGGCCAGCGCACGGCGTCCTCGAGCGTGTCCGCGATGCGGAAGAGAAGGTAGGCGAGGCCGACGTGGCGCCGCGTCGGCTCCGGCAGCATCGGAATGGAGACCGCGAAGGTCCGGCTGGTCTTCTCCAGGAGGTCGTCGAGGTTCGCCATCACTCTCACCGAGTGTCCACCCGAGTTCCTTCCGGCGCCCGCCCCCGGATCGCGGCTGCGAAAGCCCCCGGCCTGCGTCCGTCGACGATCGACGATGCGATCCCGCGACCGGCGAGCCGCGCGGCCGCCGCCAGGCGGAGCGCCATGCCCCCCGTCACGTCGACGCCGGCGGCCCCGCGGACGCGACGGGCGGCGCGCGCGGCCTCCGCGGCCGACAGCCGGGGTATGGTCGCTCCGCGATCGTCCAGCACTCCCCGGGTGATCCCGAGCCAGACCGCCCCGCGCACGTCGATGCGCCGCCGCGCGAGCGATTCCGCCAAGACCAGGAAGAGAGCCTCGGTGGAGACGATGGTCGCGCCGCGCGCGGAGTCGAGGACGACGTCCCCGTACACGACGGGGAGGAACCCCTGGGCCAGCGCCTCGACGAGCGGCGGATCGAAGATTCCCGTCACGCGGCCGTTCCGGGCGCGCAGGAAGCTCGAGGGCGCGAGGGAGAACGGGCGCGCGCCGGCCGCCTCCAGGGCGCCGACGACGAGCCGGTGTAGCTCCCCCGCGCGGTGCTGCGTGCGGGAGACCGCATCGCGGCGCCGCCGCGCGGGCGCTCCCGACGCCAATCCGCCTTCCGCCGCGGCGACGTGCCCGAACGAGCCGCTGCCGTGGCCGACGAGGAGCCGCGGGCCGCTCGTGCGCCCGGACGCCTCGGCGATCGCCTCGGCGAGCCGCCGCAGGGTCGCGCCGCGTGCGGCCGCGTTCCGCGTCTTGTCGGTGATCAGGCTCCCTCCCAGCTTCACCAGGATCACCGGGCGCGCGCTCAAAAGAGATGCTCCGTCCGGTCGCGCGGCCCCGTGCCGACGCCGTCGAGCAGCACGCCGCGGAGCGAGCCGATCCGCTCGAGGGCGGTCACGACGAGCCCCTCGGCGGGCGGCTCGCAGATGACGTGAACGTTCGCCCCGGCGTCCATGGTGGCGAAGGCCGGGACGCCGTCGCGGCGCAGCGCGCGGAGGGTCTCCAGGACCTGCACCGTTCCCGGCTTCCAGTAGAAGATCGGCGGGCGGGAGGACATCGCGATCAGGTGGAGCTCGATCGCCTCTTCCTCGAGAACCGGACCCAAGGCGGCGAGGTCGCGCTCCTCGATCGCGCGCTTGACCGCGTCGACGCGGGCCGGAAGCACCCGCTGCCGCGTCTCGAAGTGCGGGCTCGTCGCGGCGAGCCGGTGCCCCTGCAGCGAGGGAACATCCTTCTCCCCCTGGTCCACGAGGGCGATCACGTCGCGCAGGTCCCAATGCGACGCCGGCGCGAGCGGCACCGCGTGCCCCGCGGCATTCCCGTCCGCGGGCCAGAGCACGTAGCCGCCGAGCACCGAGCGTGCCGCGGAGCCCGATCCGCTCATGCGCGCGAGCGTGGACAGCTCGGGAGAGGTGAGCCGCAGGCCGAGCGCCCGCGTCGAGGCGAGCGTGAGCGCGGCGAACCCCGATGCCGAGGAGGCGATGCCGGCTCCGGTCGGGAACGAGTTCCGCGTCGCGACGCGGAACGACCCGCCCCGCCTCGCCCAACGCCGGACCCGCTCGAGGTGAGCGAGCGCGCGCTCGCGGAACCGGAGGTCGGGAAGCGTCAACGATCCGTCGTCGGCGACGATGTCGATGCGATCGGGCTCGTCGGAGCCGTCGGAGAAGGAAACGGTCGAGAGGCTGACGCACTCGGAGAGCGTCATCGACACCGACGCGTTGAGGGGCAGAGCCTGCGCGAGGTCGCGGGCCCCCCAGTACTTGATGAACGCGATGTTCGCGGGCGCCTCGACCGTGGCGGTCGCGATCAACGGACCGGCTCCGTGCGCAGGCCGGCAACCCCGAGCGCGGCGGGTTGGGGCGTCCACCCGGGGGGGACACGGAAGCGCCCGTGCCACGCAGGCTCGGGATGAACGACCAGCACGAGCCCGGCGCCCTTTCCGGTGAGCCCGCCGGCCCCCGACACCTTGGCCGCGCCTCCGTCGGTCTCGATCTCGCGGATCGAGGCGCGGACGCCCTCCGGGACGACGCCGAGCGTCTCGAGCGCCGCCTCGGCCTGCCGGATCGACGGCGCGAGGGCCGAGACGTCGCTGGCCTCCAGCGCCTCGCGTCCCGCCGCCGTCGCCGCGCCGATCGCCTCGAGCGCGCCGCGGAACCGCGAGGCGTCGCGCTCGCCGTTCCGGCGGACCGCGTCGACCATCTCCCCGGTCGTCTCGCGGGGCGCGCCGGAGTCGAAGAGACGGATCGATCCGAGCGCGGCCGGAGCCGGGTGCATCGGCCGGCAGGCCAGGCGGCCGCCGCCGTCGCGGGCGCACCAGAGAATGCCTCCACGCGATACCGACTCGACGTCCACGCCGGAGGGTCGGCCGTGCTGTCGCCGCTCGACGGCGAGCGCCGCCGCGACGATCGACGCGAGGTCGTCGGGACCGCCGAGCGCCCGCCGGACGGCCGCGACGACCGCGACCGCGAGCGCGGCGGAGCTTCCGAAGCCGGCGCCGACGGGGATCCGGGAGTCGACCGTGATCTCGAGCCCTTCGAGCGCGAGCGACGCGCGGCGGGCGGCCTCCGCGACCGCGAGCCAGGCGAGCTCGCCGTTCCGTGACGCGGGGGCATCGTCGCCGTCGAGCGGGAGGATCGACTCCCACGAACGCTCGGCCCGGATGTCGAGCGCGGGCACGACCAGCCGGACCGACCGGCCCGCGATGCGCCGCGCCTCGACGGTCATGCGCGCGTCCACCGTCGCGACGATCGCCGGAAACCCGTAGACGGCCGCGTGCTCCCCGAGAAGGATCGCCTTCCCGGGCGTCGAGAACGCGGCCGCGAGGCTCATGCCCTCGCGTCGCCGCGCGGCGCCGCCCCGCGGCCCAGGCGCTCGTGTGCCCGCGCGAGATCGCGTGAGGTGAACGCCGCCATCAGCGACAGCTCTCCCGCGAGCACCGCCGCGCCGAGGATCTCCGCCAGACGCATGACGGCGTGGCCGGGGCGCTCCGGCTCCGGGGCGACGCCCAGGATCGCGAGCGCCTCCGCCTGCGTGTCGAGCGAGGTGCCGCCGCCGATGGCCCCCAGCGGGGCGTCCGGAATGAAGATCGAGGCGTAGATCGCGCCGTCCTCGCGGGGCTCGATGCAGGTCACGCCGGTCGACCCGCCGACGACGTGGGCGGGGTCCTGCCCGGTCGCGATGAAGAAGGCCGAGAGGACGTTCGCGTAGTGCGCGTTGTACCCCATGGCCCCCGCCGCGATCGACCCGAGCAGGTTCTTGCGGTACTGGACCTCGGCGATGGCCGCGGCATCGGTCTTCAGCGCGTCCCGGAGCGTCGCCGCGTCGAGCACGATCTCGGCGTGGATGCGCTTTCCGCGCCCTTCGCTGAAGTTGACCGACGCGGCCTTCTTGTCGACGCAGTAGTTTCCGGAGAGCGCCACGCAGGGAATCCCCGTCTGCGGCTCGATCAGCTCCCGGACGATCCGGTCGCACGCGATCGTCGCCATGTTCATGCCCATGGCGTCGCCGGTGGTGAACCGGAAGCGGAGGAAGATCGACGAGCCGAACGAGTACGGGCGGATCTCGGTGAGCGTCAGGTAGCGGCTCGTCGCCGCGGCGACGGCGCGGATGTCCTCCTCGTGCTGCCGGACCCACGCGAGGAACGCCCGGGTCTGACCATGTCCGGTCGTCCGGAAGACCGGCGCGCGGGTCATGCCGACGTCCTCGACGTGCACCGCCGCCCCGCCGGCGAGCCGGATGGCCGCGCAGCCGCGATTGATGCTGGCGAGCAGCGCGCCCTCGGTGGTGGCGAGCGGGACGTAGACGTCGCCGTCGCAGTGCTCGCCGCGAACGGTGAGCGGCCCGACGACCCCCATCGGGATCTGCGCGACCCCGATGATGTTCTCGCAATTGCGGGAGGCCGCGTGACCGGCGTCGAACGAGTGATGACCGATGGCGTCCAGACGGGTGTGCGTGATCCGCTCGAGCGCCTCGCGCCGGACGCCCGCCGCCTCGGCGGCGGACAGGTCGTTCGAGATCTCGTGGAAGCGAAGCCGACCTTCGACCAGGGCCCGAATCGTCTCCTCGCGGAAGCCCACGGCATCGTGCACGGCGGTCTTCGTCTTGCTCATCGCTCGGTCTCCTTGCGGATCGGGACCGACTTCAAGTCGGACACGGTTCGCGCCGAAAGACAGAACATCGCGATCTTCAGCTCACGGACGATACGGTCGATCCGCTCCCGAACGCGGTCGGCGGAGTCCACGGCGGCTTCGAGGAACGGCTGGGCGAGCCCGCACAGATCGGCGCCGAGCGCGATCGCCTTGGCCGCGTCGAGCCCGCTGCGGAGCCCGCCGCTGCCGATGATCGTGACGCCCTCGATCCGGCGGAGCTGGCGGATCGACTCGGGCGTCGGGATCCCCCAGCCGGCGAACGTCTCGCCGAGGTCCGCGGTCCCCGCACGCTGCGCCTCGATCCGCGCCCAGCTCGTCCCGCCGACCCCCGCGGTGTCGAGGATCGTGACCCCGGCGCCGGCGAGCCGGCGGCCTGTCGCTTCCGAGAGCCCGCTGCCGACCTCCTTCGCGATGACCGGGACCGGCAGCTCCCGGGCGACGGTCGCGATCTTGGGGAGCAGCCCGGCGAACGCGCACTGCCCTTCGGGCTGAATCGCTTCCTGGAGCGGGTTGAGGTGCAGGACGAGGGCGTCGGCTCCGGCCATCGCGACCGCGCGGCGGCACTCCTCGACGCCGTACCCGTAGTTCAGCTGGATCGCTCCCAGGTTCGCGAGCAGCGGAATCGTCGGGGCGAGCTCGCGCATCGCGAACGTGGGGGACTGGGAGGCGTCTTCGAGGGCCTTGCGCTGGGAGCCGACGCCGAGCGCGACGCCCCGGGATTCGGCGGCCTCGGCCAGATTGCGATTGATGCGCAGCGCCAGCTCCGTTCCACCGGTCATGCAGGAGATCAGGAGCGGTGCCGCGAGCCGTTTCCCGAGGAACGTCACCGACGGATCGATGGCGTCGAAGTCGACGTCGGGGAGGGCCTCGTGATCGAACGCGTACCGCTCGAACGGATGGGAGGCGTACTGCATCCGATCGTCGAGCGCGAGGCGGATGTGCTCCGCCTTCCGGTCGCGCGTCAAGAGCTCTTTCGACGGCGCCATCGTCAGACCGCCCTTCGGGAGACGTAGGCCGGCCCCGCCAACGTTTCGATCATGCTCGAGGCCGCCACCGCCAGCCGCTCCGAGGCGCTCCGGGTGCGGCGGGCCAGGCGGGCGAGCGACGGGATCCGCGCCGGACGCGCGAGCGCCGCCACGGCGACCCTCCACCGGCGGATGCTCCCGTCGGGCCTCGCGCTCGCGGCGACGAACTCGGGGATCGCCTCGTCCGCGGCGTCGACGACGACGCGGAGAATCGCGACGGGCACGCCGAAGGTCGCAGCGGCGCGCGCCCAGGCGGCAGACTCGAGATCCACCGCGGCGGGCATCCGACGCACGCGCCGGGCCAGGGCGTCTTTGTCCGCGACCGTCCGAACGATGGCGCCGACCGAGACGAGGGTGCACGCCTTCGCGCCGCACGACACGGCGGCGGCCAGCCAGCTCCCATCCGGCACCGCCGTCATCCGGTCGTCGGTGAAGACCTCGCGCGCCGCCAGCAGGTCCCCCGCCGCGAGGTCGGCGGTCAGCGCACCCGCGACGCCGATCGCGATCACGCCCGCGCAGGGGGTCCTTTGGAGGAACCGGGTCAGCCCGTCGAGCGCGCGCGCCGGACCGTCCCCGGTCACCGCGAACACGGCACGCGGAGAGCCGCGGAGCCGCCTGCGCGCGACACCGATCTCGTCGGGGAGGGCGGAGACGACCGCGACGGGGAGAGGGCCGCGCATCATGCCGCCGCCCTCGCGCGCTGCGAGAACCACCGCACCGCCCGGCCAAGCGCCGCGGTGACGTCCGACTGCGGAAGCCCGAGCTCGCGCACGGCCTTCGAGGCGTCGAAGTACATCGTCTTCGTCGACATCCTCACGGCCTCGAGCGCGATCCGCGGCGCGCGCCCCGTCAGCCGGGCGAAGCCGGTGTCGATCGCGGCGACGACGAGCGGGAGCGCGTGCGGCACGCGCACGCGCGGCGCGGGAAGGCCGGTGATCGACGCGAGGGTGTCGAGGATTTCCTTCAGCGTCATGTTGCGATGCCCGAGGATGTATTTCTCGCCCACGCGCCCGCGCTCCGCGGCGAGCAGATGCCCCTCGGCAACGTCGGCGACGTCGATAACGTTCAGGCCGGTCGCGACGTACGCAGGCATCCGCCGCGCGAGGAAGTCGGCGACGATCCGACCGGTGGGCGTCGGCTTGACGTCGAGATCCCCGACCGGCGTCGACGGGTTCACGATGACGACAGGAACGCCGCGGGCGGCGAAGGATTCCGCGCACCGCTCCGCGAGGAACTTGCTCCGCTTGTAGTGCCCCACCATGCGGTCGAGCGAGACGGGGGTCGTCTCGTCGGCGGGGCGGCCGTCCGGCGCGAGCCCCAGGGCCCCCACGGAGCTGGTGTGGACGAAGCGCGTGACGCCGGCATCGGCGGCCGCCTGGAGCATCGAGCGCGTGCCGTCCACGTTCACGCGGTAGATCTCGCGGGGGTCGCGGGCGAACAGGCGGTAGTCGGCCGCGACGTGGTAGACGACGTCCACCCGCGCGCACGCGCGCTTGAGCGATTCGGGGTCGGTGAGGTCTCCGGGGACGATCTCCACCGGAAGCCCCTCGAGGGTCTCGCGCGAGGATCCGGGCCGAACGAGGCACCGCACCTCGCGCCCGCGCTGCAGGAGCGCCCGCACGACGTGCGCCCCGACGAACCCCGTTCCCCCCGTGACCAGATTCGACACGCCCCCGTCCTCGCGCTCAGCCGAGCAGGTTCCACGCGGCCATGCGCACCATGTCCTTCGGGCTCTTCCGCAGCTCGGTGACGACCGACGCCTCGAAGCCCGAGTGCATCGAGCAGTTCTGGCAGCGCGGATCGCGCCGCGACTCCCAGTACTCCCAGTCCACTCCCGTCCAGAACTCCTGCCACGTCGCGTAGTACCGCTCGCCGATCAGGTAGCACGGGCCCTTCCAGCCCTTCGGCGTGAACGTCACCGTGCTCCAGGGGGAGCAGTTGTACTCGCGCATCCCCGCGGCGAACTCGAGGAACATCGGCGTGGACTGGAGCCGGTACTTCTTGGAGATCTCCAGGATCCGGCGGAACTTTTCGTTGGTGTCCTTGCGCGTCAGGAAGATGTCGCGATCCACCGACGCGTACTGGTAGCCGGGGGAGATCAGCATGCCGTCGACGCCGAGCCCCTTGAGGAAGGCGCAGAGCTCCTCGATCTCGTCCACGTTCGTCTCGCGGAAGACCGTGGTGTTCGTGATGACCCGGTAGCCGAGCTTCTTCGACTCGCGGATCATCTCGATCGCCTTGTCGAACACGCCGTCCCGGTCGCAGACGTAGTCGTGGGTCGGCCGCATGCCGTCCAGGTGGACGTTGATGGTGAGCCGGTTGTGCGGCGGGACCGTTCCGAAGACCTTCGTGTCCAGGAGCAGCGCGTTCGTGCACAGGTAGATGTGGCGGCGCCGCGCGATGATCCCCTCCACCAGCTCCCGCAGCTCCGGATAGAGCGTCGGCTCCCCGCCGCACAGCGACACGGCGGGCGCCTCCGTGTCGTCCACCGCTTGGAGGCACGCGTCGAGGGGGAGACGGTCCTTCAGCTTCCCGGTATGGCGCTCGAGCGCGCAACCGATGCACGCCAGGTTGCAGGTGTACAGCGGCTCCAGCATCAGGACGTACGGGTACCGGTTCCGCCGGCGGAAGCCTTGCTTCACCTGGTGCTGGATCATGTCGGTCGTCACGTGAAGGGGGAAGCGCATCGAGGGTCTCCAGGGGGCGAGGCGGCCGTCAGCCGCGCTCTCGCGCGTAGCTCGCCAGCGCGAGGAGTGGGAAATAGGTCGCATAGAGGTGATACCGGAGATAGAACACGCGCGGGAAGCCGGTCCCGGTCCACGCGGCGTCGTGCCAGGACCCGTCCCCGTTCTGGGTGTCGAGCAGGTAGGCGACGCCGCGCGCCACCGCCCGGGACGACGCCTCGCCCGCGGCGAGCAGCGTCATGAGGGCCCAGGCGGTCTGCGACGCGGTGGACACCCCGTGTCCCTTCGTCGCGGGATCCTCGTAGGAGCGTTGTGACTCTCCCCAGCCGCCGTCCTCGTTCTGGACCGAGCGCACCCAGGCGGCGGCCCGGCCGATCGCCGGGTGGCTCGCATCGACCGAGGTCCGCGTCAGCCCCCAGGCGGCGAGCCAGGTGCCGTAGAGATAGTTGGTCCCCCAGCGGCCGTACCAGGAGCCGTCGGTTTCCTGCTTCGCGAGCAAGAAACGCGCGGCGGCCGCGGTCGCCGGGTGGGACGGAGGGAGGCCGAGCTTCGCGAAGGTCTCCAGCGCGCGTCCGGTGATGTCCTCGCAACTCGGGTCGATCATCGCGTTGTGGTCCGCGAAGGGGACGTAGGTGAGCAGCTCCTTGTCGCAGCCGCGATCGAAGGCGCCGAAGCCTCCGTCGTCGTTCTGCATCGCGAGTAGCCAGTCGAGCCCCCGGTGGATCGCCGCGCGGCGCTTCCCTTCCTCTCGCGGCTGAGGGAAGGTCACGCCGGCGAGCGACGTGAGCACCTGCGCCGTGTCGTCGGTGTCGGGATAGAACGCGTTCCGGTACTCGAAGAACCATCCTCCGGGCTGGACTCCGGGAACTTTCGCGGCCCAGTCTCCCAGGCGCGTGGATTCCTTTCGCAGCAGCCATCGCGCCGCCTCGAGCATCCGCGGATCGCGGGGGTCCACTCCGGAGGCGAGTAGGCAGTGCAGGGCGATCGACGTGTCCCAGACCGGCGAGAGACACGGTTGGAGCCGAGCCGTCTCTTCGTCCTCGATCACGAGGCGCCCGAGCGCCTCGAGCTGGGAGGCCACCGCGGGATGCTCGTCGGCATAGCCGAGGCTCTTGAGGGCGAGGATGGTGTTCACGATCGGCGGGAAGATCGCCCCCAGCCCGTCGGAATCCTCGAGCCTGCGCAAGATCCAGCGCTCTGCGGTCGCGAGCGCGCGCCGCCTGAGCGGGGTGATCCCGATCGCTTCCACGACGTTGAAGAATCCGGAGACCAGAACGAAGAAGATCCCCCAGAGCCAGGCCTTGAACGATTTCGCCTTGGGATTGACCGCGATGAGGGACGACGGTAGGCGCAGCCCAGGAACGTACAGCTCCGGGATCCCCCTGCCGTCCGGACAGGCCGCGCGGGGCTTCTTCGCCCAGACGATCGAGAGCGGGACCAGGATCGTGCGCGACCACGCCGACATGTCCCCGATGTTGAACGGGAACCAGTGCGGGAGGAGCGACATCTCGGGGATGACGGCGGGACACCGCTTCCAGTCGTATTCCCCGAAGATCGCGAGCAGGATCTTCGTGAACGAGTTGCAGGCTTCGATCCCGCCGTTCTCCAGAATCGCGCGCCGGGCCCGAGCCATCGGCTCTCGGTCGGCGTCGTCTCCGGCCAGCTTCAAGGCGAAGTACGCCTTGACCGAGCAACCGACGTCCACCGGCCCGCCGTCGTAGTTCGTCCAGCCTCCGGTCGGAAGCTGCTTGCGCCGGAGGTGCTCGCACGCCTTCGCCGCCTCCCGCGACGAACCGCGTTCGAGAGTGTGCAGGAGGAGGACGTATTCCGACTCGAGGATCGTGTCGCCTTCCAGCTCGGCGCACCAGTGACCGTCGGCGGCCTGAAGCTCGCGAAGGCGCTCCTGCGCCCGGCGGATCGATTCGGCGACCGGAGAGTCCGACGTCGGCACCGCGGGGAGCGAGTCGGGGACGGCCTCCGCCACCGAAAGGGCGACCGCGGCGGTCTCCCGGGCGACCGATCCGCGGCTCCTCCGCGAGGGAGACACCAACGCCCCCAAGCGCGCCGGCAGCAGGCGCTCGACGTACCGTGCGAACTCGATCAGCTCTTCCCGGGCCATGACGCGCTCGATTCTGTATAAAAAAAAGGGCCGGCACTCATGCTGCCGCAGGTGGCGTTCGGCGGCAAGTCCTACTTCAGGAACGGGTAGGAGAAATGCGCCGGCGGGACGAACGTCTCCTTGATCACGCGAGCGCTCGTCCAGCGGAGGAGGTTCAAGGCGCTCCCCGCCTTGTCGTTCGTCCCCGACGCGCGGCCGCCGCCGAACGGTTGCTGACCGACAACCGCTCCGGTCGGCTTGTCATTGATATAGAAGTTTCCGGCGGCGTGGGTCAGGGCCTCGGTCATCGACACGATGGCGTAACGGTCGCGCGCGAAGATCGCGCCGGTGAGGGCGTATGGCGAGTCGGCATCGCAAGCCGCGAGCGTCCTCTCGAGCTGCGCGTCGGGGTAGACATAGACCGTGAGGACGGGACCGAAGATCTCCTCGCTCATCAGCCTGAAGTCGGGTCGCTTCGCCCGCACCACGGTGGGCTCGATGAAGTAGCCCTTGCTCGCGTCGCATCGGCCGCCGATCACGATCGAAGCCTCGCGGGAGCGGCGGGCCGCGTCGATGTAACCCTTGATGGATTTGAACGCGCCTGCATCGATGACCGCGCCGAGGAAGTTCCGGAAATCGCCGGGATCTCCCATGCGGATCTCGCCGGTCTGCCGCTTGAGCCCCCGCTCCACGCGGGGCCACAACGACGCGGGGACGAACGCGCGCGACGCGGCCGAGCACTTCTGCCCCTGGAACTCGAAGGCCCCTCGGACCAGCGCCGTCACCAACGGCTCGACATCGGCGCTGGGATGCGCGAACACGAAGTCCTTGCCCCCCGTCTCCCCGACGAGCCGCGGGTAGCCGCGGTACCGCGCGATGTTCTCGCCGATGGTCCGCCACATTCCCTGGAAGACCGCGGTCGAGCCGGTGAAATGAACCCCGGCGAGCTCCCCGCTCGCCAGCACCGGATCGCCGACCTCGCCCGCGGAGCCCGGCACGAAGTTGACGACGCCGGGGGGAAGCCCGGCCTCCTCGAGCAGCCGCATGATGAACCAACCCGAGTAGACCGCGGACGACGCCGGCTTCCAGACGACGGTGTTCCCCATCAACGCCGGCGCCGTGGGGAGATTCCCCGCGATCGACGTGAAGTTGAACGGCGTGACCGCGAACACGAATCCTTCGAGCGGTCTGTACTCCAGGGTGTTCCACATCCCCGGGCCGGAGCGCGGCTGCTGCGCGTAGATCTCCCGCATGTAGTGGACGTTGAAGCGGAAGAAGTCGATCAGCTCGCAGGCGGAGTCGATCTCGGCCTGATGGCTCGTCTTGCTCTGCCCCAACATCGTCGCCGCGTTGAGCTCCATGCGCCGCGGCCCCGCCAGGAGATCGGCGGCCTTCAGGAAGATCGCCGCGCGCGACTCCCAAGGCATGCGGGACCAGTCCCGATGCGCCTCGCGAGCCGCCCGGATCGCCCGCTCGACCTCCGTGGCGCCGGCCTTGTGCCAATCGGCGAGGACGTGCCCGTGATCGTGGGGCATCACCGCGCGCGCGACCTTGCCCGTCCGGACGCGGCGCCCGCCGATGACCGGCGTGATCTCGATCCTCCGCCGGGACATCTCCTCGAGCGCGCCCTTCAGCTCGGCGCGCTCCGGGCTGCCGGGCTCGTAGCCCAGCACACGCTCGTTGACGGGGAACGGGACTTCGACGATGCCGTTGGGCATGACCGCCTCCGGAAGAGGCGGCATTCTAGCCGTCGCGTCAGTTGTCTCGCGACAAGGCGCCCTGGACGTCGCTCGCGTGCTCGCTGGTCTTCTGTTCCATCTCGCTGAGGTTGGGCCGAGCCGGGGGGGTCGGCGTCCAGGAATCCGCGCTCGCGGCGGTCGAGGTCGCGGCCGGCTGGGGCTCGGGCTCCCCGGAAGCCCGGCGGTCGTTGTGCTGCTTGATCTCCAGGGCGGACGGCGCTACGGATTTGAAATTGGTCATGGCGACGTAGAACAGGACCGCCACCGCCACGAGGAGGATCACGAAGCCGAAGCCGGACCCTTGACGTCTCATGCCCCCCAATCTCGGTTCCGGCCCGCCGGAGGGCAAGTCGGCCGGAAGCCTGTGGCATCGTGCCGGCATGGGATGCCGCGGCCGCTACGCCCCGAGCCCGACCGGGTCGATCCACCTCGGGAACGCCTCGACGGCGCTCCTGGCCTGGCTCGCGGCGCGGGCGGAGGGCGGAACGTTCGTCCTCCGCATGGAGGACCTCGATCGGCCGCGCGTGGTCCCGGGGGCGGCGGGGAAGATCCTGGCCGACCTCGCGTGGATGGGGATCGATTGGGACGAGGGGCCCGATGTCGGTGGGCACCGCGGTCCCTACGAGCAGAGCCGGCGCGGCGATCTCTACACGACGGCGTTCGAGCGCCTGTTCGAAGCGGGCGCGATCTACCCCTGTTTCTGCAGCCGGCGCGATATCGCGGTGGCCGCGAGCGCGCCGCAGGCGCCGGGAGACGAGGCGCGCTATCCGGGAACGTGCCTTCGGCTGGACGCCGCCGACGTCGCTCGCCGCCTGCGGGAGCGCCGTCCCCACGCCTGGAGGTTCCGGGTGAGCTCGGGAAACGTGCGCGGCTTCTCGGACGTCGCGCGGGGCGACATCGAGCCCGACCCCGCTGGGCTGGGGGATTTCGTCGTGCGGCGGGCCGACGGCGTACCGGCCTACCAGCTCGCCGTCGTCGTCGACGACCATGCGATGGGCATCGAGGAGGTGGTGCGGGGGGAGGATCTCCTCCTCTCGACCTTCCGGCAGCTCCTGCTCTACGACGCGCTCGGTGTCCCGTCTCCGCGCTTCGGACATGTTCCGCTTCTTCACGGGGACGATGGGGCGCGGCTCTCGAAGCGGCACGACGGAGTCACGCTGGAGCAGCTGCGCGCCGGCGGGGTGAGCGCCCGCGAGGTCGTGGGCAAGCTCGCGTTCCTGCTCGGGTTGCGCGCCGCTCCGGCGCCGGCCGCGCCGCGCGAGCTGGTCGACGGTTTCTACCTCGCCGCGCTCCGGCGGATCCCGGGCGGCTTGGTGGTGTCCTCCGTTTTCGGCGGGACGTAGCGGCTCAACGGAGGGTCGAGGTTCGCGAGCTGCCAGGCCATCACGGCCATGGCGGTGGCATTCAAGGCGAGGTCGTGGGCCTCGACCTTGTCGAGCGTGTCCGCCATCGTGTGATGGACGTCGAAATAGCGGGTGGCGTCCTGACGCAGCCCCATCTGGGGAACTCCGGCGTCGCCCATCGGCGAGATGTCGGCGCCTCCGCCTCCGTCCTGTACGTCGTCCGCCGCGAACGTCGCGAGCGGCGACGCCAGCTTGCGCACCCGCTCGACGGAGCCCGCCCCCGCGCTGACCCCGAACCCGAGCGGCTTCGCCCCACCCGAGTCGGACTCGATCGCGGCCACGTGCCGGGGAAGCTCCGCGGCGTGCGCCGCCGCGTACGCCTTGCCCCCGCTGAGACCGTTCTCCTCGTTCGTGAACAGGATGCCGCGTATCGTGCGCTTCGGCTTCAAGCCGAGGCTCCTGATGAGCCTCAACGCCTCCATCGTGATCGCGCAGCCCGCGCCGTCGTCCTGCGCGCCGGTGCCGACGTCCCAGGAATCGAGGTGGCCGCCGATCACGACGATCTCGTCCGCGCGCTCGTCCCCCAGAACCTCGCCGATGACGTTGGCCGACTCCGCGTCCGGCAGCGTCTTGCAGGTCAGCGTGTACGTCAGCCGGACGGGCTCTCCGGCGACGAGGAACCGATGGATGAGCTCCGCGTCCTCCGGCGCGATCGCGGCGGCGGGGATGTGCGGTACGCCCTCGGCGTACGCCATCGCTCCCGTGTGGGGCAGCCGCAGGTCGGCCGTCGCGAGCGAGCGGATCAGCATGCCGATCGCCCCCACTTTCGCCGCTTCCACGGCGCCGTTGTAGCGAAGTCCCACGGCCGAGCCGTAGCCGCGGTCGTCCCCGCCGTTCGGGTAGATCCGCTTGTTGTAGAGGACGATCTTTCCCTTCGCCCGGTCGCCGAGCGCCCGCACCTCGTCGAGGCTCGACGCCTCGATGACTTCGCCGGTGATTCCGTCGGGCGGCGTGCCGTCGCTCATTCCGAGGGCGAGAAGGAACATCGGATGCGCCGCCGGCGCGAGAATCCGGCCGCTGGCGTCGCCTCGGACCCAGTGCGGCACCATCACCTTCTCGGTGACCACGCGGTCCAGGCCGTCCCGCCGCATCTCATCCGCGCACCACGCGACGGCGCGCTCGAGGTTCTCCGAGCCGGAGAGTCTCGGGCCGATCCGGTCGGTGAGCCACTGCAGCTTGCGGTACGCACCGTCGCTCCGGAGGCCGGCCTCCATGAGGCGCCGGACGGCGTCGTCCGCAGGGGGCTCCGGTGCAGACGCCCCCGCGAGACCGAGCGCCGCCAGCGCGACGGCGAACCGCAAGATGAGCATCCGCGCATGGTAACCTCGACGACGGAGATCCCGCGATGATCGTCGAGCCTTTTCGAGGCCTGCGCCCCCGCGCCGACCTCGCCGAGAAGATTCCGAGCCTTCCCTACGACGTGCTCGATTCCACGGAGGCCCGCGCGGTCGCGCATGGAGATCCCTATTCGTTCCTTCACGTCGTGAAGGCCGAGATCGACCTGGATCCTTCGATCGATCCCCACGACGAGCGCGTCTACGCGAAGGCGCGGGAGAACTTCGTGGAGATGCGGTCGAAGGGATGGCTCATCCGCGATCCGCGGCCCTCGTACTACCTCTATCAGCAGCGCATGGGAGAGCACGTCCAGACGGGGATCGTCGGCGCGGCGGCCATCGCCGACTATCGGGAAGGCCGGATCAAGCGGCACGAGCACACCCGCGCCGACAAGGAGGACGATCGGACGCGGCTTACGCAAGAAATCGGGGCCCAGCCGGGGACGGTGTTCCTCACGTACCGCGACGAGCCCGCGATCGACGGCCTGACGGCCGACGAGATGCGCCGCCCGGCGACCGTGGACTACCTCGCGAAGGACGGCGTAACCCACGCGTTATGGATCGTGGACGATCCCGAGCGCGTCGCGCGATTCCATGACGCGTTCCGCGAGATTCCCGCAAGCTATATCGCGGACGGCCATCATCGCGCGGCGGCCTACGCGCGAGCGGCCCGAACGACCGGCTTCCTCGCCGCGCATTTCCCCGCGAGCTCCCTCCGGATCCTCGACTACAACCGGCTCGTGCGGGATCTCGGCGGCCTCGCTCCGGCCGATCTCTTCCGCCGTCTCGCGGCGTCGGGGTGCGAGCTGGTCGATCCGTGGCCGACGCGGCGCCCGCCGCGACCCGGCACGTTCGCCATCTACCTCGAGCACCGTTGGCGCCTGGCCACCCTTCCTCCGGGTCCCCCCGGCGATCCCGTCGCGGCGCTCGACGTCAGCCGACTTCAGGACGTCGTGCTCGGTCCGATCCTCGGCGTGGGAGACCCCCGCTCGGACCCGCGCATCTCCTTCGTCGGAGGGATTCGCGGCATGGAGGAGCTCGAGCGGAGCGTGGACTCCGGCCGGCACGCGCTGGCGATCGCGATGTACCCGACCAGTCTCCGCGACGTGATGCGCGTCGCGGATACCGGGGGCGTGATGCCGCCGAAGAGCACCTGGTTCGAGCCGAAGCTACGGTCGGGGATGGTGATCCGCCTGCTCGACGGAGAGGACTAGCCCCGCGACAGCCGGCGGAACAGCTTGTCGCGGAGGACCTGGCTCAGCCCGGGCTTCGCCAGCAGCTTCCGGATCTGCGTCGCCTTGAAATCCGCGGTGAGCCCCTCCGCGGTCGCCGCCGTGACGCGCGGATGGGTCGCGAGGACCATACGGAGCTCCTCGTCCCCCTTGAACCTCGAGTCGTGGGCCAGGGCATCGATCGTGGCCGGGGTCAGATGGGGCGAGACCCCGATCGCGCGGGCCTCGGCCAGGCCGAGATTCGGATTCCGGATCAACGCCTCGAGAACGGCAGGGTTGACGTCGAGCCGCAGGAACTCGCGCTCCTTCAGGCTCGCGTGGGAGGCGAGCGCGATCCGCTGCGCGATCGGGATCGACTCCAGCGCCTTCTTGATCTCATGGGCCGGCGTTCCGGGCGTCAGGCCGTCGAATGGCCCGGAGGTCTGGCCCTGCTGAAGGAGACGAGCCAGGAGATCCTCGAGCGCTTGCCGCTGGGAGTCGTCCGGGTCCACGAACTGGAGAGCGATCTGGAGATCCTCCGAATCGGGCTCGCGCTCCACCCGGATGACCCGGGCCCGAAGTCGAACCTCGAGGGTCCCCGCCGGCGCTTTCAGGGTAAGCTCCACGGTGTCCGCGGACGGCGTGGGGATGGGGCCGGTCAGGAGCACCCCGCTCCGGCTCAGGTTTTGGGCGCCGCACGAGAAAGACTGCTCCCCGTCCCGGATTTCGGCGAGAACACCAGCGGGAAAGCGGTATCCGCGACGCGGAGTTCCCTCGGAGTGGCCGCTCATCCCCGACCCAGTCCGGGATGCAACCCGGAATCGGCTATCATCCTCGTCACTCCCGGCTGTTTGGGTGGAGAATCGGGTGCGATGGACGTCAAGCTTCCTGTCAATCCAGAAATCTTCAAGTTGGTGGGGCAGATCGAAAGGTTTCGCGACGTTTGGGCGGGAGGAACCTCGATCCCGCCGGATGCGTTGGCGACGCTCAGGCAGGTCTCGCGCCTGCATTCGGTAGCCTCGTCCTGCCGGATCGCGGGTGTCCGGATCACCGACGCGGAAGCCGAGGCGATCCTCTCGGGGGGGGCGTCCGACGCCCCGCAGCGGGACGAGATCGCGGGGTATGCGGCGGCGATCGACCAGACGTTTCCGCGGTTCGGGCCGATCGTGACCTCGGGCGACCTCGCGTCTCTCAATGCGGTCGTCGTCGGCAAACCCGGCAACCCTCCGCCGCCCAGCGTGTTCAGGGAGTCACCGCTTCATCTCGAAGTCTTCGATGCCGAAGGGCGAGCTCAGGGGCGGGTACTCCAAACATTACCCCCCCGGTTGCTGCATGACAAGGTCGAGGATCTCGTCTCCTGGCTCGAGCTGGAGCTCCGCTCCGGCGAGCAGCATGGACTGCTCGTCATTGGAGCGTTCTTCGTCTACTGCTCCTCGATCAGCCCGTTCGAGCGCGGAAACGGCCGCACCGCGCGCGTCGTGCTCCCTCATCTGCTTCGCCGCGCGGGATACGGGTTCGTCGACTACTCGAGCCTCGAGCGCGTGTTCGACGAGATGCGGCTGCCCTACTACGACGCGATCGACCATGCCGAAACCAAGATCTGGACCCAAGAGGCCGATCTGGCGCCGTGGCTGGTGTTCTTCCTCCAGTCCCTGCACGCGCTGACCGTGCGCCTCCAGGGGAAGATCGACGCCGAGACACGGTCGCGCGAGCTGCCCCCGCTCCAACGTGCCATCCTGGACGTCATTCGCGAGCACGGCACCGGTGCCGCGGCACAGCTCATCGCCTCCACCGGCGCGAATCGCAATACGCTCAAGGACAACCTGCGACGACTCGTGGACGGCGGCCTCCTCGAGCGCGTGGGTAGCAAGCGCGGGACCTTTTATCGACTGCCGGGGCCGGAGCGCGCGGCGAGCTCGGCGCCACCGAAGGATCTAAGGTAAGGCGCTCTCCACCGCGGCACGGACGCTCTCCGCGAGCTCGCGGGCACGGGCCAGGGCCCCGCGCTGACGCGCGAGCCACTCGGCGGCGACCGACCGGTCGGTCAGCGTGGGAAGGTTGATCCGGACGTTGAGCGCCGCGCCTTCCGCGGCGGCGAGCGCGCACGCCCCCGCGACGCCGGCATCCGACGCGGAGGCCGGGATTCCGTCCTTCGCGACCTGGAGCGCGAGCTCCAGCGCGCCGATCGTGGACTCGAGAACGTCCAAGGGAACCTTCGCGGCGCGCTGGCTGGCCTGCTCGAGCGCCGTCGCGCGCGCCGCGGCATCCTCGGGAGTCCCCTTCGGCATCCGCATGGCGGCGAGCACCGCGTTGAACGCGCTCGTGTCCCGATCGACGGCCTCCAGGAACTCGTCCTTCAGGCGCTGCGCGCGCGTCCCGATCGCCTCCATCGCCGGGCGGGAGCGCTCCATTCCCGGCTTCGACCAGGTCAGCGCCGCGACCATCGCGGTCAACGCCGAGGCGAGCGCCGCGCAGAGGGCGGAGACGCTTCCGCCGCCGGGCGCGGGGGAGTCGCTGGAGAGCTCGTCCGCGAACGCTCTCAGGCTCCGCGCGACGAGCCCGGAGGGGGGCCCGGCATACCGGTACTCGATGACCTTCTGCGCGGGGTCGAACGGGCCCAGCTCGGCGAGCCCGAGGGAGATGACCGCGGCGTGCACACGCTCCCATTCCGGAACCCCGGTCGTCTTTCCCTGCTTCGACAGGTAGTGATCCCCCGCCGCGAGGATCGCGGCGCGCGGGATCAATCCGACGAGCTCGCTTCCGGTCACGCGGAGGCCGCGGCGGGAGGCCTCCTCGCAGGCGGCGTCGAAGACCGCGTGCACGGGCGTGACCCTGTAGTTGGTGAGGTTGATCGAGATCTGCGCGCGTCCGAACTCCTCGATGTACCAACCGACGGCGCGGCACTCGGTGAAGCGTCCCGGCACGTTGATCGCGCGCCCCTCCGCGTCGCGAAGGATCTTCCCGTCCGGACCGCGCTTCGGCTTCCCCGCCTCGCGCAGCTCCTGAGCGATCGCGTTCGCAAGCTTCCGGTCGCGCGTGTTGAGGTTGACGTTGTAGGCGATCAGGAACTCGCGCGCGCCGATCACCGAGGCGCCGGAGCGCGCGTTGAACCGCGCGGGGCCGAAATCCGGAGCGAACGCGGGATCGCGGAGCTTCTCGCCGAGCCCTTCGTATTCCCCCTTGCGAAGATACGCGAGCGAGCGGCGCTCGGGCGTGGAGGCCGCGGCTTCGTAGAGGTAGACGGGGATCTCCAGCAGATCGCCCACCCGCTTCCCGAGCCGCTTCGCGATCGCGACGCAGTCGTCCATCGTCGCGCTCTGCACGGGGACGAAAGGGCAGACGTCGGTCGCGCCGAGCCGCGGATGCTCCCCGCGATGGCGCGACATGTCGATCAGCTCGGACGCCTTTCGGATCGCGCGGAAAGCCGCCTCCTCGACGGCCTCCGGCTCGCCGATGAACGTGACGACCGTGCGGTTCGTCGCCGCGCCGGGATCGACGTCGAGCAGCACCGCCCCGGGCGTGCCCCGGATCTCGGCGGCGATGGCCTCGATCACCGATCGATCGCGCCCCTCGCTGAAGTTCGGCACGCACTCGATGAGTTTCATGGCGCAGATTGTACGTACAATCCCGCGATGGCCGGCTATTCCAAACGCCCGCTCCTCGACAAGCTGGGCGTGAAGCCGGGCTTCAGGATCGCGATCGTCTCCGAGCCGCGCGGCTACGCGCAAACGCTCGGCCCGCTCCCGGCGGGGGCGACGCGGGTCAGGTCGCTTCGCGGTCCGCTCGATCTCGTCCAGGTCTTCGCCCGCGAGGCGGCGGCGCTTTCCGCGCGCGGCGCCGCGCTGCGCGCCGCGCTCGCCCCCGCCGGGGCTCTCTGGATCTCGTGGCCCAAGAAGGCCTCGGGCGTTCCGACCGATCTCGATGAATCCGCGGTGCGATCGATCGGACTTTCGCTCGGGCTCGTCGACGTCAAGGTCTGCGCCGTGGACGAGGTCTGGAGCGGGCTGAAGTTCGTCGTTCGCCTTCGCGACCGCCAAGCACCGCCGATTTAACCGCCACGTCATCTCCCTGTCACAGGCACCCGCCATCCATGAAGGCGGATGTCGACGTACGGACGACGAAGGGAGGACGCGATGGCCGATGTTCGACACGTGGAGAGCCTGCTCGCCGACGCGATCGAGCTCCTGGAAATCGGCGGATTCCCGCTCGCGGCCGAGGCGCTTCGGGACAGCCTTCGCGGGATCAGGGCCGCGCCGACCGCGGGTGCCAGGCGCCGCCGGATCTTCCAGCTCCGCGATCTGTTCGACGGCATCGGGTCGGCGTGCGACGTCTTCTTCTGCGCCCCGTCCGAGGGAGCCCACGGAATCCGGCTGGGCCGGACCGACGCGCACCGGCGCGACGAGCAGCGGTATCGCAGGACCCTGGAGGCGATCCAGGAGATCCTCGCGCTCGGGGCGGGGGACGAGGAGACCGCGGACGACTGGGAGGGGCCGGCGGCCCGGGTCGCCTGACGGGCCGGGCGCGGCGTCGGCGATAATCCCCGCGGGGGGGACGCCGATGCCCGAGGAGATCTCACGCCGCTCGTTCGTCAAGACCGGCCTCGCGTTCGGTGCCGCCGCGCTCTCCCGAGGGGCTCCCGCAGCGATCGACGCGAAGCCGGCGCGCCCGGTGGTGATCGCGTCCCGGAACGGACACGAGTACACGAACGGCGGACCCCGCACCGCGGTGCAGGAGGCGCATCAGCGGATCGTGCGGGGGGAGGACGTCCTCGACGCGATCCTGGGCGGCGTCACCATCCTCGAGCTCGACCCCGCGGAGGACAGCGTCGGCTACGGCGGCCTCCCGAACGCCGACGGCGTCGTCCAGCTCGATGCCTCCGTCATGCACGGTCCGAAGAAGCGCGCGGGCGCCGTGGCCGCTCTCGAGGGCGTCCGGACCCCTAGCTTGGTCGCGAAGCTCGTGATGGAGACGACCGATCATCATCTCCTCGTCGGCGAGGGGGCGCGCGAGTTCGCGCGGCGGATGGGCGTTCGCATCGAGGACGACCTCAACACGGAGAACTCGCGGAAGCTCTGGCTGGAATGGAAGCGCCGCATCGACCCCAAGCACTACCTCGATCCCCAGAAGCGGGTGACCGAAGGAGCGCGCGCGCGGGCCGCGATGCTGGCGGAGGGGCTCCTCGCGCGGGACCGCGTTTGGGGCACGATCCACATGAGCGCGGTCAGCGCGCGCGGCGAGATCTGCGCCGCGACCACGACGAGCGGGCTGTCGTTCAAGATCCCGGGACGCGTCGGCGACTCCCCGATCCTGGGGGCCGGGGACTACGTGGACGGGGACGTCGGCGCGGCCGGGTCCACGGGCCGCGGGGAGGCGAACCTCTACGGCTGCTCGGCGTTCCTGATCGTCGAGGAGATGCGGCGCGGCACGCACCCGAAGGACGCCGTCGCCGAGGCATTGCGTCGCATCCGCGCGCGCACGATCGAGCGGCGTCTGCGCCGGTCCGACGGAACGCCCAACTTCGACATCAAGTTCTACGCGCTCAACGTTCGCGGCGAGCACGCCGGGATGGCGATGCACGGCGGCGCCGAGCCCAAGTACGCCGTCTGCGACGAGTCCGGTCCCAGGCTCGTCGCGATGGACGCGCTCCTTCCCGGCAAGCCCGAGGACTGAGCGTGCTCACCGCCTGCGCTCTTCTTGCCGCGGGGCTGCTCGCCCCGGCTCAGACGGACGCGGGTGGGGTGCCGCCCCTCCCGTCGACCGAGGCTGTCTGGAGCGCCGTCGAGATCCCCGGGTTCGTGGTCATCGGACCCCAGGACGAGCGGTCGCTTCGGGAGGTGGCGCGCCGCCTCGCGACGCTGAGGCTGATCCTCGGAAAGCTCGGGAGCGGACTCGACACGGGCGGAGAGCGCCCGATTCCCGTGTTCGTGTTCCCTCGGGCCGAGGCGTTCGCGCCGTACGCCCCCGCGGGCGGCGGCACCAAGGAGCTCGGCGGCTACTTCGCAATGGCCTACGGCTATCGCGGCATCGCGATCGATTTCTCCGCCCCGGACGGTTACGGAGCGGTGTACCACGAGCTCGTGCACCACGTCGTGCGCCGGAACTTCGGGGACGTTCCGACCTGGTTCGACGAGGGGATCGCGGGCGTCTACGAGAGCTTCGAGTGCGGTCCGGCCTCGGCGACGATCGGTCGCATGCCGCGGAGCCGGCTCGCATGGTTCCAAAGCCACCCTTTGATGCCGATGCGAGCCCTCGCGGCGGTGACCACCAAGTCCACCGAGTACAACGAGTCCGAGCGGGCGGGAACGTTCTACACGCAATCGCTGCTCGCGGTGCACGACCTGTACTTCGGCCGCTCGCCCCGGGGTCCGCAGCTCGCGAGGTACCTCGAGGCGGTCCATCAGGGGGCGTCCCCGGAATCGGCGCTCGAGGTGTTCGACGGGGGAGCGAATGGTCTGGGCGGGGAGATCGAGGCCTATCTCAAGGCTGGCCAGTTCAGCTTCGTCAAGCTGACGTTCGAGCAGCTCAAGGTTCCGGAGGCCGGACCCGCGAGACGCCTGAGCCGGGCGGAGCTGCTCGAAGCCCTCGGCATGCTCGCGGTCCTCGCGTCCCCGAGCGCGCCCGATTTCGCCGCCGCTCATTTCCGGGCGTCACTCGCCCTGGAGCCGGGGCGGCCGCGTGCGTTGGCGGGATCGGCGATCGTGGCGTACGCGCGGGAGCGCCACGCGGAGGCACGGGCCGCCGCGGAGAGCGCCATCGCCGCCGGATGCGACGATCCCGGGCCGTTCCTGGTCGGGGCGTCCGCGATCATGAGGATCGAGGAGAGCCGGTACGAAGGGATGATCGACCTCGACAAGCCGCCTTCCGCCGACGTCCTGACCGCACGGGGCTGGCTCCAGCGAGCCGTCGCCATCGAGCCCTTCGACACGGAGGCCCTCATCGCGTTCGGACAGACCTACCTGTTCGGGGGAGGAGATCCGTCCCCCGGAATCGCGGCGTTCGAGCGGGCGGATGCGTTGGATCGTCTCGACGAAGCCGGCCTCACCGGACTGCTCGAGCTCCGCGTCCGACAGCGGGATCGCGCCCGGGCCACCGCGCTCGTGGAGACGCGCCTCCGGCCGATCGCGTCCCCCGACGTGCTGGCCCGAGCGACCGAGGCGCTGCTGCGTCTCGACCTCGAGGACGCCAGCGACGCGATCCGCGCGAAGGACTACAAGAAGGCCGCGGCGATCCTTCGCGGAATCCGCGCCAAGACCTCGCGAGCCGACCTGGCCGCGAGGCTCGACGAGCAGATCCCCCGGCTGGAAGCCGCGGCGTCGGCGAAGCGCTGACGTCCTACCAGACCTTGCAGACGTCTCCCGGCTTCTTCACGAGAGCCGCGCCGGCCTTGCACTGGAACGCCTCCGCGAACTCCGGCATGTTCACGACCACGCCGTTGATCCGCGGCTTCGGCGGGGAGTGGGGGTTGATCGTCGCGTTGACGCGGAGGTTCTCCGGCCGCTCGTTCGCGCAGTCCCACTGGGCGAAGCCGACGAAGAAGCGCTGGGCGGGGGTGAGCCCGTCCACGGGGGCGAGCTTCGCGGACTTCGTCGCGTCCTTCCACGCCTCCCAGGCGAGGATTAGCCCGCCGAGGTCGGCGATGTCCTCCCCCGACGTGAGCTTCCCGTTGATCTTGATGTCGTCGACGATGACGTACTGCGAGTACTGGTTGCGGATGCAGTCGGCACGCTTCTCGAACTCCGCGGCGTCCTCTTTCGTCCACCAATCGCGGAGGTTGCCGTCGCCGTCGAACTGCCGCCCCTCGTCGTCGAACCCATGGGTCAGCTCGTGGCCGATGGTGCCGCCGGTGTTGCCGTAGTTGGGGGCATCGTCGAGCTTCGCGTCGTACAGGGGCGGCATCAGCACGCCGGCCGGGAAGTTGATGTCGTTGAGTTGCGGGTTGTAGTAGGCGTTGACCGTCGGCGGCGTCATCGCCCACTCGCCGCGATCGACGGGCTTGCCGATCTTCGCGATCTGGCGTCTCGCCTCGAAGACGGCCGCGCGGGTGACGTTCCCGTAGAAGTCGCCCCGCTTGACCGCGAGCTTCCCGTAATCGCGCCACACGTCCGGATAGCCGACCTTGTTCCGCATCTTCGAGAGCTTCGCGAGCGCCTGCTTCTTCGTCTCGGGGCTCATCCAGTCCAGGCCGTTGATCCGGCGCTTCATCGCGTCCTCGATGAGGTTCGTCATCGCGACCGTCTTCGCCTTCGTCTCCGGCGGGAAGGTGCGGTCCACGAACTCCTTGCCGAGCGCCTCTCCGAGATCGCGATCGACCCAGCCGACGCACCGCTTCCAGCGCGGCTGCTGCTCCTTGACCCCGCGGAGGTAGGCCCGATAGAACGCGAAGTCCTCGTCGACGAAGCGCTTGGGCAGGTAATCCGCCGCCGCGTTGACCACCGCCCACCTCAGGTAGGTCTTGACGTCGGCGAGCGGCTCGGAGCCGATGCGCGCCGACATCTCCGCCATGAACTTGGGCTGCGCGACGTTGAGCCACTTCCCGGGCTTCAGCCCCGAGGAAGCGAAGTACCCGCTCCAATCGAACGTCGGCACCATCTTCGTAAGCTCGGCCGGGGTCGCGCGGTGGTACACGTTGTACGGGTCGCGCCGCTCGACGCGCGTGAGCGACGCCTTCGCGAGCGCGGTCTCGATCCGGAGCACGGTCTCCGCGCCGGCCTTCGCCGCCAGCGCGGGATCGCCGAGGAGCTCGAGCATCTTCGCGACGTGCTCGACGTACTTCGCGCGCGTCTCCTTCGACTTGTCGTCGTCCTTCACGTAGTAGTCGCGGTCCGGGAGGCCGAGGCCGCCGGCGTAGATCGCGGCGATCATGATCGAGGAGTCCTTGGCGTCCTGCTCCACGCCGCTCCCGAACAGCAGGCCGTTGACCGGGAACTTGACGTGGAGGGCGCCGAGCACCCGCCCGAGATCGCGCGAGCGCTTCATCGACGCGATCACCGCGAGGTCGGGGTCGAGCGGCGCCGTGCCCGCCGCCTCGACAGCCGTCTCGTCCATGCAGGCGTCGAAGTAGTCGCCGATCTTCTGCTGCGTCTCCGTTCTCGAGGGGGACGGCTTCGCCGCGTTCTGGAGGATCCCCCAGAGGTAGCGCTGGTTGTCCACGTACAGCTTGCCGTAGACGCTCCAGCTCGCCTGGTCGCCCGGGATGGGGTTGTTCTTCTGCCATCCCCCGCAGGAGAACTGGTAGAGGTCGTCGCAGGGATCCACGGAGCGATCCATCGCGGCGACGTCCAGGCTGGGCGTGTAGGGCAGCGCGTCGTACGGGCTGTCCTCGGCGCGAACGCACGGCGGGACGGCGGCGAGCACGACGATCGAGCAGGCGACGGTCAGCGAGCGGATTCGGTTCATCGGGCGCTCCTCGGGAGTCGGGCCGAGCCGTAATACGGCCCGAGAGCCGGGGAGTTTATCGCCGGTCGCGGGCTTCCGCCCGCGTCAGAACTGGTCGGCCTCCGTCGATTCCCGCAGCGCGAGCGTGGAGGCCGTTCCGCCGGAGATCACCTGAGTGACCTCGTCGAAATAGCCGGTTCCGACCTCCCGCTGGTGCTTCGTCGCCGTGTAGCCGTCCCGCTCCGCGGCGAACTCGGCCTGCTGCAGCCGGGAGTACGCCGCCATCCCTTTTTCCTTGTAGCCGCGGGCGAGCTCGAACGTCGCGTGGTTGAGCGAGTGGAATCCCGCCAGGGTGACGAACTGGAACTTGTACCCCAGCCCCCCCAGGTCCTTCTGGAACGCGGCGATCGACGCGTCGTCGAGGTGCTTCTTCCAGTTGAACGAAGGTGAGCAGTTGTAGGCGAGCTTCTTGCCCGGGAAGACCGCGTGGATTCCTTCCGCGAACCGCCGCGCCTCGTCGAGATCCGGGGTCGAGGTCTCGCACCAGATCAGGTCGGCGTAGGGCGCGTAGGCGAGGCCGCGCGCGATCGCCATCTCGAGCCCCCCGTCGATCCGGAAGAACCCTTCCGGGGTCCGCTCGCGCGTGCAGAACTCGCGGTCCCGGGGGTCGATGTCCGACGTGAGCAGCTTCGCCGATTGCGCGTCGGTGCGCGCGATGATCAGGGTGGGGACATCCATGACGTCGGCGGCGAGACGGGCCGCGACGAGGGTGCGGACGAACTGGCTTGCCGGCACGAGCACCTTTCCCCCGAGGTGGCCGCACTTCTTCTCGGAGGAGAGCTGGTCCTCGAAATGCACGCCCGCCGCACCCGCCTCGATCATCGCCTTCATCAGCTCGAACGCGTTGAGCGGCCCGCCGAACCCCGCCTCGGCATCGGCGACCAGCGGGGCCATCCAATGGTGTTTGGCGGCGCCTTCCGCATGCTCGATCTGATCGGCGCGCACGAGGGCCTGGTTGATCCGACGGACGATCCGGGGAACGGAATCCACCGGGTAGAGGCTCTGATCCGGGTAGGTCATCCCCGACGAGTTCGCGTCCGCCGCCACCTGCCAGCCGGAGACGTAGATCGCCTCGAGCCCGGCCCGGACCATCTGCACCGCCTGGTTCCCGGTGAGGGCGCCGAGCGCGTGCACGTAGTCCCTGGTCTGGAGGAGCTCGAACAGCCGGACGGCGCCCAGCCTCGCGAGAGTGTGCTCGATCCGCACGGTCCCGCGGAGACGGTCGACGTCCTCCCGGCTGTAGGGACGCTCGATTCCGTCGAATCGATGGGCGGGGGTGGCGATCACGTGCGGCTCGGCCATGGGGTCTCCTTCGTGAGGATCTCGTAGGCGGGAAGGGTGAGGAAGTCATCCAAGGTCGGTGAAAGGATCAGCCCGCGGAACAACGCGGCGGCCTCGTCGAGCCCGACGGCGGCGAGCGCCGCGGTCTCCGACTCCAGGAGGCCGGCGACGAGCTCCGGGGTGACGGCGCGCCCGTCCTCGAGCGTCGCGCGATGACGGAGCCACTGCCAGACCTGGCTCCTCGAGATCTCCGCGGTCGCCGCGTCCTCCATGAGGTTGTAGAGCGGCACGCAGCCGACGCCGCGCAGCCAGGCCGCCAGGTACTGGACGCCGACGCGCAGGTTCCAGCGCAGTCCGGCTTCGGTGCGCGTGCCGGCGGGGAGCGCGAGCAGGTCGCTCTCGTCGACGACCACGTCCTCCCGCAGGCGCTCGAGCTGGTTCGGCCCCGACATCGCCGCCGTGAAGATCTCGCGGGCGACCGGGACGAGACCGGGATGAGCGACCCAGGTTCCGTCGTGACCGTCACCGGCTTCCCTGCGCTTGTCGGCGGCGACCTTGGCGAGCGCGGCGTCGTTGGCGGCCGGGTCTCCCTTGATCGGGATCTGCGCCGCCATCCCTCCCATCGCGTGCGCCCGGCGACGATGGCAGGTCTTGACGAGGAGCCGGGTGTAGGCGCGGAGGAATCCCTGATCCATCGTGATCTGCGACCGGTCGGGGAGCACGCGCGTCGGGTCGTTCCGGTGGACCTTGATGAAGCTGAAGATGTAGTCCCACCGGCCGCAGTTCAGTCCCGCCGCATGGTCGCGCAGCTCCCAGAGGATCTCGTCCATCTCGAACGCCGCCGGGAGGGTCTCGATGAGCACCGTGGCCTTGATCGACCGCGGGGGGAGGCTCAGAACGCGCTCGGCGTGATCGAAGATCTCGTTCCACAACCTCGCTTCGAGGCGCCCCTGGAGCTTCGGGAGATAGAAGTAGGGCCCGCTTCCCTTGGCCAGCAACGACGGGGCGTTATGGAAGAGGAACACGCCGAAATCGAAGAGCGCGCCGGGGATCGGTCGGCCGTCCACCTCCACGTGCCGCTCGGGGAGATGCCAGCCGCGGGGACGAACCATGAGCACCGCGGGTGCCGGACCCAAGCGGTAGCTCTTTCCCGACGCCGGGTCGTCGTAGGCGATCGTTCCACGGACCGCGTCCACGAGGTTCGCCTGCCCGTCGACCAGGTTTTCCCACGTCGGGGAGGTGGAGTCCTCGAAGTCCGCCATGAACACCGAAGCCCCCGAGTTGAGGGCGTTGATGATCATCTTGCGATCGACCGGCCCGGTGATCTCGACTCGGCGATCCGCGAGCTCCGGGGGGAGCGGCGCGACGGTCCACTCGGAGTCTCGGATCTCTCGGGTGGCCGGGTCGAAACGGGGGCGCTCGCCGGCGTCGTACCGGCGTTGAGCCTCTCTGCGGGCAGTGAGGGTGGCGGCCACCCGGCCGCCGAATCGGCGGACCAGATCCTCGACGAACCCGAGGCATTCGGGGTTGAGGATCCCGGCGGCCCGGGGGTCTGGCGGGGTGGCCGTGCGAATTCCCATCTTTTCCGCGGAATGTGCGGCCGCTTGATTGGGGGTCATCCCGAGACTCCTATCCTGCACGGCCACCCCGCCAACTAGAGTCCTTAACAACGCCCTCCCTCGCCAGGAAAAGTTTGAAATTATGGGTAAACCGTGCGTCTGCTTGTAAACAAGTAGCTGTAAAGGTGTCAGGGAAGTAAATTGCCGGGGCGCAGAGGTGACGATGAGCGAGCCGATCCGATTGGGTGCTCAGATCCGGTCCCTGAGGCGGCAGCACGGGCTCACCCAGTCGAAGATGGCCGAGCGCCTCGGGATCTCGGCAAGCTACCTGAACCTCATCGAGCATGGCCGTCGGCCCCTCTCGGCGCAGCTCCTGATCAAGCTCGCCCAGACGTTCTCGATCGACCTGAAGGCGTTCGGCGGCGAGGATCAGGATCGCATCCTCGCCGACCTGATGGAGGCGTGCGGGGATCCGCTCTTCGATCCCTACGCGCTGACCCCGGACGATCTCCGCAACTTCGCCGCCCACGCCCCTTCCGCCGCTCGCGCGATGATCGGTCTCTACCGGGCGTTCCAAGGGGCAAAGGAATCGGCGCGCTCACTGGCCGAGCGGGTCTCCGACGGGGCGAACATGCGGGATGGAATCGACACGTTCCACCTCCCCTCCGAAGAGGTCAGCGATCTGGTTCAGCGCCACGCGAACTACTTCCCGGAGCTGGAGGATGGGGCGGAGCGGATCCGCCAGGACGCGGGGCTCGACGGCGAGGACCTCTATCAAGGAATGGCGCGCTATCTCTCCGAGGCGCACGGCGTCACCGTTCGCGTCGAGCGCGTCGGGAAGATGCGCCGTGCCGTGCGCCGATTCGACCCCGCGAGCCGCGAGCTCCTCCTCTCCGAGGTCCTCCGGAGGGGTAGCCGCAACTTCCAGCTCGCCTACCAGCTGTCGATGTTGACCCAGCGCCCCGTGATCGACCGGCTCGCGAACGATCCGAATCTGACGACGGCGGACTCCATCGCTCTCGCTCGGGTCACCCTGGCCAATTACTGCGCGGCGGCGGTACTGATGCCCTACGACCCCTTCCAGAGGGCGGCCAAGGCCGAGCGGTACGACATCGAGCTGCTCGGACACCGGTTCCGGACGAGCTTCGAGCAGGTCTGCCACCGGCTGACCACCCTCCGCCGCCCGAATGCCGAGGGGGTCCCGTTTCACCTCGTCCGGGTGGATGCGGCGGGAAACATCTCCAAGCGGTTCTCCGTCTCGGGGATCCGCATCGCCCGTTTCTCCGGGGCCTGCCCCCGATGGATCCTGCACAACGCATTCCTGACCCCGGGGATGTTCCGCCGCCAGGTTTCGAGGATGCCCGACGGAACGATCTTTTTCGCGTTCTCTCGCACCCTTGCCAAGGAAGGGGCCGGATTCCACGGCGCCCACGCGGCGCACGCCATCGAGATGGGGTGTCCGATCGAGTTCGCGCGTGAGCTCGTTTACTCCGACGGCGTCGATCTCGACAACGTCGCGGCGGCGGTTCCGGTCGGAGTCACCTGCCGCCTCTGCGAGCGGATGGACTGCGAGCAGCGCGTGTTCCCCGCGCTCCAGACCCCTCTCCACGTCGACGAGAACGTGCGGGGCGTTTCCTTCTACGCCCCCGTCCAGGACTGATCGCCCACGCTGGTCTCGCGTCGTCCATCCCCTTGGACGATTCGCTCATTTGGATCACGATTCTGTGGATACCCCCATAGGGGTTGTAGAGTTATGGGTAGGCTATTTGGTATCTCTGTGTCACGACAGTGCTTAGAACAAAACCGAAATTCTTTCATCAGCAGGGCACATAGCTTGCTGCTACCGTGCGGAAGGCCAAAGGGCCACAAAGTTGGGGGAGTAAACAGACATCGTCAGATCACGACCGTAGCCGGGGATGGTCCCCGGATCCCGCACCCCCGCGGAGAGGACACGGCGAGGCGATCGGGCCTCGTCCGCCTCGGGACGGCACGGATCTCACGAGCTGGGAGGCTGGTAATGAAGAAGGTTCTGCTGGCGGTCCTCGCCGGCGCGCTCACCGGGTTGACGTACGTTCCGGCGCTCGCTCAGGACGACGACGCCGAAAAGAAGTTCGTCATCAACGGCGAGGTTCGCGCTCGGTGGGAGTACTGGAACAACTATCTCGATCTGACCGACAACGACGATTCAGGGGATGTGAACGACGACTCGGTCAGCCTCATGCCCTATCGCGCGATCGTCGGGCTGACGGGGACGTTCGCGAAGAACGTCACGGGGCACGTCGACCTGCAGTACGTCGGCTTCTTCGGGGACGAGTTCTCGCCGCAGAAGGACTTCCTTCCCCCGCTCGGTCAATTCTTCACGCCTTACCAGTTCAACACGCAGGGCGTCCAGCTCTACACAGGCTGGCTCGAGATCGGGCACATCGCAGGCTCGAACTTCGGAGTCCGCGGCGGCCGCCAGGAGCACACGTACGGCACCGAGCTCTTCCTCGGTGACAACGACTACTACGCCGGTCTCTCGTTCGACGGCCTGCGCGGCATGTGGCAGGGCGGCAACAGCGACCTGAACTTCTTCTACTACAAGATCGCCGAAGCCGGTGGTCCGAACCCCGGCCCACAGGGCGCCGCGAACGACAGCAACCTGTGGGGCGCGACCTACGACTGGACCTTCAAGAACGGGTTCGGCACGGTCGGCGGCTACGCCTTGATCGGTCAGGACATGAGCGGCAACGGCCCGGTGTTCTTCCCCGACTCGAAGGTCATGACCTACGGCGTGCGCTGGAACCGGCCGATGATGAACAACGACAAGCTCAACATGTTCGACTGGAACGCGGAAGTCGCCCTCCAGACCGGCGATGCCGGCGAGCCGTTCGGCGGCCCGTCCGTCGATCTGTCCGGCAGCATCATCGAGGCCTGGTTCGGCTGGAACTTCGGCGGCCCCGACTCGCACGGCCGCGTCCACATCGGCACGCTGATCACTTCCGGTGAGGACACCAGCACGGCCGACGAGAGCGAGGACTTCATCAACTACTTCGGCGACTTCCACGCCAACAACCGGTTCGGTGATCTCGACTGGGTCGACCAGTTCGGTCCTTCGGACATCACCGACTTCAACGTCGGCTACCAGCACTGGTTCGCCGGCGGCGATCACGCGGTGATGATCGCGTACCACATGTTCAGCGAGACCGAGGACAACGGCGCACCGGAAGACCACATCGGAGACGAGATCGACCTCTCCTATGCCTACCGGTACTCCAAGAACCTCAGCTTCGAGGGCACGGCCGGCCAGGCGATGCCGGACGACGACTTCTTCGGCTTCAGCACCGATCCGGTCATGCGGGTAACGGCTCAAGCCAAGCTGCAGTGGTAGGCCGCCCGTCCTGAGATCGAAAAACCCCCGCGGCCTCCGCGGGGGTTTTTCTTTTCGGGAGGCTCAGTTGCGGAACGGGGCCAGCCAGGCTTCCCGGAGCGCCGACTGCGCCGGCGTCGCCCCCGCGATGGGAGCGATCGAGGCGGACTCCGCCGGCAGCTCTCCCAGCGTCAGCGGGATCTCGAGCAGCTCGTCCCGGCGGAACACGCTCAGCTTGACCGTCTGGCCGGGGGACCGCTCGGCCAGCCGCGGGGCCAACCGTCCGTCGTCCGCGCGCTGGCCGTCGATCGCGATCAGCTCGTCCCCCGCGTACAGCCCCGCGGCAGAGGCGGGGCCGTCCGCTCGCACCGCGCTCACGATCGCTCTGTGTCCCTCCGCTCGGGTGCTCGCGCCGAGCCACCCGCCGCGCGCGTCGTCCTCGGACCCGCCGCGCTTCCAGGTCACGGCGAGCCCCGCGGCTCGGAGCTCCGCGTCGTAGTCCAGCTCGTCGGTTCCCGCGACGTATCGCTCGAAGAACTTCCGGAACATCCCGCCGTGCCCCCCGGCCACGGTCTCGACCGCGGCGAGGTACCCGTCCGGCTCGGGGAAGCCGGCATCGTCGAGCGTCGCCTGGTGGGCGAGGTGTCGGACCACGTCGTCGAGCGATTTCTTCCGCTCGGTGGCGGCACGGATCCGGAGGTCCAGCAGCATCGCGACCAGTCCGCCCTTGAGGTAGTAGGAGACGCTGGAGTTCCCCGTGTTCTCGTCCGGACGGTAGAACTTGATCCAGGCGTCGAAGCTCGCGCTCTCGAGCGACTGGAGCGCGCGGCCGGGCTGCGCGGCCAGCTGGCCCATCTCCTCGGCGAGCCGCTGGAGGAAGCGCTCCTTCGCGTACAGCCCTGCGGCGAGGAGGAACCGCTTCTCGTAGTAGCAGGTCACCCCTTCCATCGACCAGAGCTGCTTGGTGTGGTTCTCCCGCCGGTAGTCGAACGGACCGAGCGGCTTCGGCCGGATCCGCTTGACGTTCCAGACGTGGAAGAACTCGTGCGAGACGAGCTCGAGGAACCGCTCGTACGAGGCGCGCGGCCGGAACCCGAACCGGTCCACGAGGAAGACCGAGCTGTTCCGGTGCTCGAGCCCCCCTCGCCCCGCGGCCAGGTGATGGATGAAGGTGTAGTGCTTGTACGGGAGCCCCCCGAAGAACTCGCGCTGCGCGCGGACGATGGCGCGCGTGTCCTCGACCAGCCGGGTCTCGTCCTCGTTCCCACGTCCCCACAACGCGATCCGATGGGGGAGGTCGTCCACCTCGAACGACAGCAGCCGGTGCGTGCCGCACTCGATCGGGCAGTCCACGAGCTCGTCGTAGTCGCGCGCCCGGAACCGGAAGATCCCGTTCCCGCCCCCCTGCGGCTCCAGCCCGGTCGCGACCTGCCACTTGAACGGGACCGTCACCTCGAGGGTCACCGGGTCGCTGGTGCGTCCGGGCACGAACATGAACACCGCTCCACCGTTCAGGAATCCATGCGAGCCGTCGAGATGGCACGTGCGAACGGTCAGGTCGTGCGCATACACCCGGTAGGTGACCCGGACCTTTCCCGCGACCGGTGTCTCCACGCGCCAGGCGTCCTTGGCCGTCTTCTCCCATCGCGCCGGGTGCCCGTCCGCCTCCACGGCGAACTCCTGCACGTGCCGGGCGTACTCGCGGACCATGTAAGAGCCGGGCGTCCACGACGGGAGGACGAGATCCAGGCGGGGCTCGCTCCAACCGTCGATCGTGACGGTCACCTCGAAGAGATGGTTGTGGGGGCGCGCCATTCCCAGCGCGTAGGAAATTCTCGGCCCGCTCAAGGAGAGCCCTCCGCGACGATCGCCGTCGCCTCGATCTCGACCAGCAGGTCGGGACGCACGAGCGATGCCACCTGGACCAGGGTGGCGGCGGGGCGGATCCCGGCGAACACCTCGCCGTGGGCGCGCCCGACCTCCTCCCAGCGGCCGATATCGGTGACGAAGATGCGAGTCCGGATCACGTTCTCGAATCCGGCCCCGGCCTCCGCGAGCGCCCTTCCGATCTTCTCGAGGGCGTAACGGGCTTGGGCGTAAGGGTCGTCGGGGCCGACCACTCGGCCGTCCGCATCCACGGCCGTGGTCCCCGCCACCTCGATCAGGTTCCCGACGCGGACGGCCCGCGAGTAGCCCACGCTCCCCTCCCACGGGGATCCCGACGAGATGTTGCGCCGGCTCATCGCGCCGCCCGTCGGCGGACGATCGGTCGGCGGGTCGATCGCCGCGCGACCTCCTCGAACCCCGCCTTCCGGAAGCCGCGCAGCAAACCGTGGTGGACGAACGCGCCGGGCTCGTCCCTGTCGGAGTCGGTGGGGTACCCCTCGACGATCCTCGCCCCACGGGACCCGGCGAACCGGGCCGCCTCCTTCAGCAGGGCCACCGTCACCCCACGGTGTCGCCAGTCCCGCCGGACGAAGAAGCAGGTCACCGACCAGACGGGCTCCGCATCGACGGGGGCCAGGACCTTCGATCGGGAGAGCCGCGGATAGTCCTCGCGCGGCCCCACCGCGCACCAGCCGACCGGCTCTCCCTCCGCGTAGGCGAGCAGGCCGGGGGGCGGGCCCTTCTTGACGAGCGCGCGCAGCTTGCGCTTCGTGCCCTTCCCCTTCTGCGCCAGCCAGGCCGACTGCGTCATCCGCCACCACATGCACCAGCACCCGGCGCAGGCGCCCTTGTCGCCGAAGAGCGCGGCGAGATCGTCCCAGCGATCGGCGGTGACGGGATGGATCGTGAGACTACTCGAACGACCTCGCATTCCGCACCGCTCCATCGACGACCGCGCCGGGGAGGATCCGCACGAAGCGCATGAGCGCCGCCATCGGCCACGGGAAGTTGTACACCCTCCGGCCGGCCCGGACCGCGCGCAGGATCCTTCGCGCCGCCTCGTCCGGCTCCAACAGGAACGGCATGGCGCCGGTGTTCTTCGCCGTCATCGGCGTGCGCACGAAGCCCGGGCAGACCGTCGTGACCTTGACCCCGCGGTCGGCGATTTCCGCGCGGAGGCCGTCAAGGAATGAGTTGAGGGCCGCCTTGCTCGCGCAGTAGGCGTTCGTCACCGGGACCCCCAGGTACGCCGCCAGGCTCGACACTCCGACGATGTGCCCCGCATGCCTCTCGAGCATCGAGGGGAGGGCGGCCTCCACCGCGTACACGACGCCGAACAGGTTGGTCCGCATCGTGTCCTCGAACAGCGCCGCGTCGAACTCGTCCGCCGGGATGACGTGCCCGACACCGGCATTCGCGATCAGGAGGTCGATCGGCCCGAGCTCGCGACTCGCCTCGGCGATCGCCGCGTGCATCGGCATCCGCTCGCGCACGTCGCAGGGGATCGCGAGCGCGGTGCCGCCGCCCGACCGGATCTCGTTCGCCAGGCTGTCGAGGAGCGGCTTCCTGCGCGCGACCAGCGCGACCTTCGTTCCCTCGCGGGCGAGGAGGCGCGCGAGATCGACCCCGATCCCGCTCGATGCTCCGGTGATCAGCGCGACGGCATACGAAGGAGTCACGGGTTACCCATCCGTCAAACCCTTCGACTCTACGGACGGGACGGGCCGAAAGTCAAAGGGGACGGCGGCGAGCCGCCGCGACGGCGGCGGCGAACATCCCGCCGATGACACCCAAAACAATCAAGGTTGCGACGCGGACCCAGTCCCCGGTCCCCGCGGGGTGAAGGAGCATCTGGAACGCCCCCCCGAAGTCGAAGGGCTTCGGAGTGGCGCCCCGCATCGCCTTGACCGCGGCGAGGAGCGCGGCGATCGCCGACGAGGCGGCCAGCGTCAGCACTCCGGCGACGATCCCCCTCTGCGCGAGCCCGCGGGTGGTCAGAGGCGCGCCGCGAGGACGAGTGTCCTCGACGACGAACTCCGGATCGCGCACGCCCCATGGGGCGAACCGGGACAGGAGGATGAGGCCGGGGATCCCCGCGACGACGGTCAGCCAGAAGAAGCTCTTCCAGCCGACCGCGTCGACCAGCAGCCCGCAGATCGGCCCCGCGAACACCCGCGGCACCCCCATCAGGCTGGAGAACAGCGCGTACTGCGTCGCCGAGAACCGCTTCTGCGTCATGCGGAGGAGGAGGACCGCGAACGCTCCCGTCCCCATTCCCGAGGTCAGGGTCTCGAAGCCGATCGCCGCGTACATCAGCGGACGGTTGACCCCTCCATCGGCCAACAGGGCGTAGCCTGCGTTCGCGAACGTCTGCAACACGCCGAAGATCCAGAGAGCACGCCCGAGCCCGATCGTCGTCGTCAACGCGCCGCCGACGAAGGACCCGAGGAGCGTCGCGACCAGCCCGACCGTCGCGAGAGCGACCCCGCGGTCCCACTCGGTGTACCCCATGTCGTGGAGGAACGGACGGATGAGCGCCATCGCCAGCTGGTCGGAGAACTTGTAGAAGACGACGAAGGCGAGCATCTCGAGGGCGCGGTGCCTCGAGAGAAAGCCCAGGAAGGGAAGCCAGACCGCCTCTCTCAGCGTGCGCGGAGCGACGGCGCGCTCCTCCGGCTCGGGCGCCTTGAGAGTCACTCCCATCAGCGGGAGGTAGAGCAGCCCCAGACCGACGAAGACCGCGGGCCAGCCGAAGACCCCCGCGAGAGTGATCGCGGTTCCTCCGGCGACGTACATCGCCGCTCGATACGACGCGATCCGCGCCCCCACCGCGGCGCCCTGCTCGTCCGGGCGGAGCACCTCGACCGCGTACGCGTCGATCGCGATGTCCTGGCTCGCCGCTGCGAAGGCGACCAGGAACGTCAGCATGCCGACGGCGCCGACCGTCGCGGGATGCGCGCCGCACAGCGCGAGGGAGGCGGTCGTCACCAGGAGCGCCGCCTGGCAGATGAGCATCCAGCCGCGCCGCCGCCCCAGGAACGGCGGGATGAACCGGTCCATGAGAGGGGACCAGAGCATCTTGAACGACCAGGGGGCCTGGGCGAGCGTGATCGCCCCGACCACACGGATGTCCACCCCGATGCTGCGCATCCAGTCCGGGATCGCGGTGATGACGAGAGCGAGCGGGAGCCCCGACGAGAAGGACAGGAGGACGACCGACGCGGTCCGCCACGAAGCGAGGGCCCGTCCGAGCCGGGCCAGAGGACCGGGCCTGTCAGAGCTCAATCAGCCGCCATGATCTCGACTGAATTGGCGGACGGATCGCGGACGTAGATGGAGCGGGTCCCGTCGCGATGCGTCTTGAGCTCCCCGAAGCGCGCGGCGTCGGGCGTGCTGAAGGCGATATGGGGAGGATGCTGGGCGGGGATCACCAGAGCGAGCTGCACGTTCTCGAAGTCGAGGAGCGCCCACGTGTCGTCCTGGTACGCGACGGCGCACCGGAACGCCCCGGTGTACCACGCCACGGCCGCGGCCACGTCCTCGACCGAGATCGCGACGTGATGGATCCGGTCGAGAGAAGCGGGGTCGACTTCGGTCTTCATGGCGTCCTCCTGGGCGTTCTCATCGTAGGTTCGCGAAGGGCGAGGTTCAAGCCGCCGGGGTTATGCTGACGCGCACGCCCTACTTCCGGAGGAACGCATGCTCGCCCCCCTGTTGCTCGCCGCGATGACCCACACCGCGCCCGCGGCCGACGCCTCGAAGCCGCCCTTGTTCGACGACCTGGGCTCCTACCATCGCGCGATCACGACCGCGAGCGCGGAGGCGCAGAAGTACTTCGACCAGGGATTGCGGCTCGTCTACGGGTTCAACCATGACGAGGCCGAGCGCGCTTTCCGTGAAGCGGTCCGTCTCGACCCCGCCTGCGCGATCTGCTGGTGGGGGGTCGGGCTGACGCTCGGTCCGAACATCAACCTCCCGATCGACGCCGACCGGAACGCGAAGGCGGTCGAGGCGGTGGGACGCGCCAAGGCGCTCCGGGAGAAGGCCGGGCCGGTGGAGCGGGCGTTGATCGACGCTCTAACGACGCGCTACTCCGCCGACCCCGCGGCCGATCGGGCCGCTCTGGACCAGGCCTACGCCGATGCGATGCAGCGGGTCCGCAAGCGCTTCCCGAAGGACGACGACGTCGCCACCCTCGCCGCGGAAGCGATGATGGACCTCAGGCCGTGGAAGTTCTGGACCCCCGACGGCAAGCCGGCGCCCGGGACCCTGGAGATCCTGTCGATCCTGGAGTCCGTCCTCAAGCGCAACCCGAGCCACCCCGGCGCGAACCACTACTACATTCACGCGACCGAGGCGTCCCCGAACGCGGGGCGCGCGCTTCCCTCCGCCAAGCGGCTCGAGACCCTGATGCCCGGCGCCGGCCATCTGGTCCACATGCCCGCGCACACGTACATGCGCACGGGAAACTACGCGGGGGCCTCCGAGGCGAACGCGAAGGCCGCGGCGGTGGACGAGAAGTACATCCGGGCCCACGACGTCAAGGGCGTCTACCCGGCGATGTACTACACGCACAACCTGCAGTTCCTCGCCGCGGCCGCGGCGATGGAGGGGCGCTCCGCGGTCTCGCTCGACGCCGCGAAGCGGACGACCGAGGCCGCGCTCCCGCTGGTCAAGGAGATGCCGATGGCCGAGTTCGTCGTCCCCTTCGACCTCTACTACAAGCTCCGGTTCGGCAAGTGGGACGAGGTGCTCGCCTGGCCGAAGCCCGACCCGTCGCTCGCGACCACGGCCGCGCTCCGGCGGTTCGGACGCGCCGCGGCGCTCGCCGCCCAGGGGAAGGTCCCGGAGGCGCTCGAGGAGCAGAAGGCCTACCTCGAGGCCGCGGCGAGGGTTCCCCCGGACGCGGTCATGAATCTCAACACGAGCAAGGATCTCCTCGCCGTCGCGACGGCGTCGCTCGACGCCCGGATCGCCGTCGCCAAGGGGGACCGGGACGCGGCGATCGAGGCCTGGCGACGGACGGTCGCGGCGGAGGACCTCCTCGCGTACGACGAACCCCCGGCCTGGTACTACCCGACTCGCGAGTCGCTCGGCGGAGAGCTTCTCCGGGCCGGGCGCGCCGCAGAGGCGGAGCGCGTCTTCCGCGACGACCTGGACCGCAACCCCGGGAACGGGCGCTCGCTCTTCGGCCTGGCCGAGGCCCTGAAGGCGCAGAAGAAGACAGGCGAGGCCGCGAAAGTCGAGACGCGGTTCAAGACCGCGTGGGCCCGCGCCGACATCCCCGTGACCGTCGCGGGGCTCTGAGGAGCAACATGGATACCTACTACTGCCCCCATGACCTCGCGCGCTTCGGCGACATGGGGAAGAACCGGCCGGAGCTCTGGGCCAAGTACATGGAGTACTACACGGCGGTGTTCGCGGACGGCGCGCTCACCGAGCGCGAGAAGGCGCTGATCGCGCTCGGCGTCGCGCACGCGGTGCAGTGCCCGTACTGCATCGACGCCTACGCCAACGCCTGCCTCGAGAAGGGCTCCGACCTCGATCAGATGACCGAGGCGGTGCACGTCGCGAACGCGATCCGCGGCGGATCCTCGCTCGTCCACGGCGTCCAGATGCGCTCGATCGCCGAGAAGCTCGGGATGTAGGCGGGCCCGTGGTCTCCACCGACGACCAGCTCGCGACGCTCGCCCGGACGGGGGCCCCCTCGTTCGACGAGCTGCTCGCCGCACGGGGACTGGCGCCGCTGACGACGGCGCGGATCGAGGTCCTCCAGGTCAACGTCGGGAAGCTCTGCAACCAGACTTGCGGCCATTGCCACGTCGACGCGGGTCCGCACCGGCGGGAGTCGATGAGCCGCGAGACCGCGGAGCAGGTGATCGAGCTCCTCCGCCGCACGTCGATCCCGACGCTCGACATCACCGGGGGCGCACCGGAGCTGAACCCTCAGTTCCGCTTCCTGGTGGACGGGGCCGCGGCGCTGGGTCGAAGGGTCGTCGACCGGTGCAATCTCACGGTCCTCCTCCTCCCGGCGCAGGCCGACCTCGTCTCCTTTCTCGCCTCGAGGCGGGTCGAGGTCACGGCATCGCTTCCCTCCTTCCGCTCGAGCGGGACCGACGCCCAGCGAGGGGACGGCGTCTTCGAGAAGAGCCTGCTCGCCCTGCGGCGGCTGAACGACGCGGGATATGGGAAGGGGAGCGGCCTGGTCCTCAACCTCGTCCACAACCCGGTCGGCGCGTTCCTGCCGGGGGGTCAGGAATCCCTCGAGCGCGACTACCGGCGCGAGCTTCGCGCCCGGCACGGGATCGAGTTCGACCGGCTGTTCACGATCACGAACATGCCGATCAGCCGCTTCCTCGAGTTCCTGGAGCGGAGCGGCAACACCGGGCGCTATATGGAGCTTCTCGTCCGCTCGTTCAACCCGGCGGCGGTCGAGGGGGTGATGTGCCGCACGCACGTCTCGATCGGATGGGACGGCGCGGTCTACGACTGCGACTTCAACCAGATGCTCGAGATCCGCCCCGCGTCCGGATCGTCCCGGCTCGGCGATCTCCTGGCGACGGGGGAGCTCCGTCGGACGGTCCGGACGGACCGGCACTGCTTCGGCTGCACGGCGGGGGCGGGGTCGAGCTGCGGCGGCGCGCTCGAATGACGGCGGCGCCGGAGGACCCGGCGCCGCCTTCGGATCAGTAGCAGAGAGCGTTTTGGCCCGCGTTCTCGTCCGCGCCCTTGCTCTTGTTCTCGCAGACGCCGAACGACGGATACATCAACGCCGACGGTTGGTTGACGTGGCACAGGCCGATCACGTGCCCGAACTCGTGGGTCGCGATCGCGTTGAGATAGAACGCCGACCCGGCCGCGCAGGGGCACGACCCGCTCGTCGAGGTCCACCGGTAGACCGTGGTGATCCTCACATCGGCCTCGTAGAGGTTGGCGAAGAAGTTGCCGCCGCACGGGACCGTGAGGAACCCGTCGTTGTCGAGGTAGTTGGTCACGCCGAGGGTCCCGCCCCCGAGCCTGGCCCAGCCGACCGTGTTCGTCCCGTCACGACGATTCGCCTTCGCCGAGGTCGTTCCGGCATAGGTGATCGCCGTCCACGCGCCGATCCCGCCGGTGATCGCGGAGTCGAGCTGCGCGGAGGTGATGCACTGCCCCGAGGTGATCTTCCCGCTCGAGTTGTAACGGACGGGGGCCGGATTGTTGTTGTCGGGCCAGCGGAGGCCGGTCAGACAGTAGGCGGCAACGTGGGGCGCGGCCAGGGCGAGCACGGCTGCGATGGACGCGATCGTGACGATGCGACGCATGGTCTACCTCCCCTCGCCGAAGGTCTCGCGGACCATCGCGCTGTCGAACCTCGGGTGCTTCGCCGCGTATCCGATCCTGGTGCGCATGTCCTCGATCGAGAACGGGCCGTTGCCGACCTCCTCCTCGCCGACGATCTCGAGCCCGTCCTCGAGCGCCCGCGTGAAGGAGACCCGCCCCTTCGCGTCTTCCGTGACGCTGAAGACGCCGTACGAAAGGCCGATGTTGTAGAGCCGCCCGTCGACGTCCTCGATGAAGACGAGGACCTTCTGCCCGGGTCGCAGGACGGTCTCGCCGACGGCGACCGATCGCACGCCGTCCAGCTCGCCGCTCCGCGTGTGGAACGCGACGCTCTGCCCCGGCCTGACGTCCCCCTTGAGCGTCGCCGCGACCTTGAGCGTGACCTCGGTCTCCAGCCCGTTCTCGACGTGGTCCACCCCGCGCAGGGCGACGACTTCCCCGACCACGACGTACCGGGACAGGCGAGCCTGGTCCTCGACCGTCAACCCGATGACTGTGCTCGCGTGAGCCGCGCCCAGCGCGAGCAGACCGATACCGACCGCCAGACACTGTCTGATCCCTTTCATGGGTACTCCCCCCTGTGAAGAGAACTGCGACCCGGTGTCTATACTCGGATTGCCCAGGGTGGGTCAACTGCAACGTGATGGTTTTGAAGGGTATTGGCCGGGTGGGGCTCGATGCGATACGATGCGCCGCTTTCTTGTCCGCACCGGGAAGGGCGAGTACGGGGCGGGGCGGCCTGCGGAGTCGATACAGCGCACCCCGATTGCCGACCTGGCATCGTAGGCATGCCGCTCGGAAGATGCTGGCTGTGGGAGCACACATGAGCACGAGCCGCCGTGGGCTGACTTTTCTGTTCGCCGCTTCGATCGCCGCTTTGCTGCTCGCCGGTTCGATCGCCGTGTCCTCGGGGTGCATGAACTCGGTCAAGGAGCGGATCGCCCTCAAGAAAGGCAACGAGCTCTACGTCGCGAAGAAGTACGAGCTCGCGATCAAGGAGTACGAGAAGCTCCTGGCGCTCAACCCTAAGAGCTGGGAGGGGAACTACCTGACCGCGGTCTCGTACTTGGCGCTCTACCATCCCGGATCGGAGCATCCCAAAGACAAGGAGTACGCGGAGAAGGGGCTCGCCGCCTTCGAGAGGACGCTCGCGCTGACCGCGCCGAGCCCCGAAGAGCGCGAGAAGACGGAGAAGTTCTACCTGAGCTTCCTCGACTCCACGGGGGACAAGGACAAGGCGATCGCCTATCTCGAGAAGCAGCTCGCGACGCGCCCGAACGACATCGCGCTGATCAATCAGATCGCGACGATCTACCAGAAGAAGGGCGACTTCGTCAAATCGCTCGAGTACTTCGAGAAGCGGGCGAACATGGACCCCAAGAACAAGGAAACCTGGTACACGCTCGGGGTGAATTGCTGGGCCCGGTCGTACCACGGCGGGCCCGCCGTCTCCCAGGAAGAGCGCGAGGCCGTGGTCGAGAAAGGGATCAAGGCGTTCGAGCGGGCGCTCGAGATCGACCCGAACTACTTCGACGCCCTCTCCTACATCAACCTGATCTACATCGAGAAGGCGAAGGCGCTCGCCGCCGTCGGCAAGAACGAGGAGGCCGGACAGGCCTACGCCAAATCGGACGAGTACCGCAAGCGCGCGATCGACGTGAAGAAGGCCCAGGTCGCCAAGGAAAAGGCCGCCTGATGTTCGACACGATGCTCGAGAGCACCAACCAGAAGGTCGGCGACCGGAGCAAGTGGTCGTTCCCGGTCGCGGTCGGCGTCCACGTCCTGATCATCGGCTTGATCCTCGGCGTCTCCTATCTGGTCGTGCAGGCCGTCCAGGACCCCGACCTGATGATCTCCTTCATCGGGACCGCGCCGCCTCCTCCTCCGCCGCCGCCTCCTCCTCCGCCCGCCGGCTCTTCCAAGCCCAAGCCCACCGAGGTCGTGAAGCCGACGCCTACCGAGGTCGTCCAGCCTCAGGTCACCCCCGAGATCGTCCCGGAGGCCCCCGCGGCGCCGGAGAGCGAAGGGGTCGAGGGGGGAGTCGAAGGCGGCGTGCCGGGCGGCGTGCCCGGTGGGGTCGTGGGGGGCGTGGTCGGCGGGGTCGTGGGCGGGGTCGAGGGCGGCACGGGTGACGAGCCGATCCTCCCGACCGCCGACGTGACGCTCCCGGTCCTGATCAAGAAGGTCGAGCCCAACTACCCGGACATCGCCCGCCGCGCCAGAATCGAAGGGAAGGTCATCGTCCAGGCGGTGATCGACAAGGAAGGAAACGTCAACGAGGTGAACATCCTCAGCTCGAACAACCCGATGTTCAACGACAGCGCGATCGAGGCGGTCAAGCAGCGCAAATACAAGCCGGCCTTGCAGAACGGGCGGCCGGTCGCCATTTATTTCACCATTCGAGTCGATTTCATTTTGCACTGACCCAAGGAGACGCGATGAATCCCATTCAGATGTTCATGGATTCAAGCTTGGTCGGCCAAGCTGTGATCATCGTCCTCGTCATCCTGTCGATCTACTCGTTCGCGGTGATGATCGACAAGTTCCGCAGCTTCAAGGCGGCGCGCGACCAATCCTTGCAGTTCCTCCCGATCTTCGTGAAGAACCTGAAGGACAACAACTTCCAGGGGGCCCTCGACGCGGCGCGCCGCTACAAGAAGTCCCACCTCGCGAAGGTGGTGTCCGCCGGCCTGATCGAGTACGACAACGACAAGGCCGAGCTGTCGGACAGCCACGACCTCGTGGGAGCGGTGGGACGTGCGCTCGATCGCGCGGTGTCGCTGACGTCGGCGGAGATGAAGAAGGGGACGGGCGGTCTCGCGACGATCGGCTCGTCCGCGCCGTTCATCGGACTGTTCGGGACGGTCATCGGGATCATCAACGCGTTCACGGGAATCGCGAACTCGGGGTCGGGCGGACTGGCGTCGGTGTCGGCCGGTATCGCCGAGGCGCTCATCACGACCGCGTTCGGGATCTTCGTCGCCGTCCCCGCGGTCATGGCGTTCAACTACTTCACCACCCGGCTCGAGAGGTTCCAGATCGAGATGTCGAACTCCTCGGCGGAGCTGCTCGACTTCTTCCTGAAGAAGCACGAGGCGGCGAGTGCAAAACGTTAAGGTCGAGGCCGTCCGGTCCGAGATCAACGTCACGCCTCTCGTGGACGTGGTGCTGGTGCTGTTGATCATCTTCATGGTCGTCACCCCGATGCTCCAGCGGGGGCCGGCCGTGAACCTCCCGCAGGCCTCGGATCCGCCGAAGAAGCCGGAGGACAAGAACGAGTTCCTCGTGACGGTGACCAAGGCGAAGGATCTCTACCTCGAGAAGGAGAAGCTGGCCGAGGGGCAGCTGCTCAGCCGTCTCCAGGAAGAGTTCCTGCGGAACAAGAGCGCGACCGTGGTCGTCAAGGGGGACAGCTCCCTCGAGTACGGGGAGATCAAGAAGGCCCTGCTGACGGTCAAGCAGTCCGGCTTCGAGCGGGTGGGGCTGATCTCCCAGAGGCAGGAAACATCCACGCCCTGACGGGCGATGACAGGCGAGGAGAGATCCCATGGGTATGCAGGTCGGCGGCGGCGGAGGGCTCAACTCCGAGATCAACGTCACGCCGCTCATCGACGTCGTCCTCGTGCTGCTGATCATCTTCATGGTGCTGGTGCCGCTGGCCCAGCGCGGCTACGACCTGGAGATCCCGAAGGAATCGGAGATCCCGGTCGAGGTGGACCCCGAGCATCCGCCGGTGATCCTCGCGGTCAACTCGAACGACTGCGCGCTCGTGCCGCCGCTCGGCGCGGGGCTCCCCCCGGCGTGCAAGGTGTGGCTGAACAAGGAATCGTTCGAGGTCACCCAGCTTCCGACCAAGATCACCGAGGTGTTCAAGAACCGGAAATCGTCGGACAAGATCCTCTTCCTCGCGGCCGAGGAGAAGCTCAACTACGAGGGGATCATCCGGATCCTGGACCTCGCGAAGAAGGGGGACGACTCGCTGAAGATCGGCATCGTCAGCGACGAGCGGCTCGCCCACCCGGAGGCCGCGACCGCGGGTCTATAGCGACGCGTCCCTCGCCCGGCGGTGCCGCAGCCACTCGATGGCGATCGGCATGAGCGACACCGCGACGATCCCGATCACCACCAGGGAGAAGTTGTTCTTCACGATCGGGATGTTGCCGAAGGCGTATCCCGCCGCCACGCACGCGCCGACCCAGGTCACCGCCGCGATCACGCTGTAGGCGAGGAACCGCGGGTAGAACATCGACCCCACCCCGGCGACGAACGGCGCGAAGGTCCGGACGATCGGGACGAAGCGGGCGAAGAAGATCGTCTTCCCGCCATGCCGCTCGTAGAACGCCTGCGTCCGCAGCAGGTGCTCGCGCTTGAGGAACCGGACGCGCCCCGTGAACGCGCGCGGTCCGATCGCCCTGCCGATCCAGTAGTTCGTGTTGTCCCCGAGGAGCGCGGCCCCGACCAGGAGACCGAAGAGCGCGAGCGGATCGAGCGCCCCCGTCGCCGCGAGCGCGCCGCACGCGAACAGCAGCGAGTCCCCCGGCAGGAAAGGGGTGACGACCACGCCGGTCTCGAGGAAGACGATCAGGAACAGGAGGCCGTACGTGGACGCGCCGTGCTCGGCGACGAACTCACCCAGGTGCCGGTCGAGGTGGAGGAACAGATCGATGAGCGTGTGCAGCACGGGCGGGAGAGTCTAGCAGGGGCCGATTGACATCCCCCGCGTGAGGTTGCTAGAACGTGCCGCGGCCGGGCCCGCTCCGGGGAGCGGTCGGGGGTATCCAAGCGTGTCGCCAGGATTCGCCGTCGGTGCCCTCAAGCACGTGCTCGTGGGCAAGCCGATCCCCTCCCACCTGGCCCATCACGAGCGGTACAGCAGGGCGAGCGGTCTCGCGATCCTCTCCTCCGACGCGCTCTCGTCGGTCGCCTACGCGACGGAGGAGATCCTCCGCACCCTGCTCATCGCGGGAACGGCGTCGCTGTGGCTGGTCACGCCGATCGGGAGCGTGATCGCGGGACTGATGCTCGTCATCGCCTTCTCGTACCGCCAGACGATCCACGCCTATCCGGGGGGCGGGGGCGCGTACCGGGTCGCGCGCGAGAACCTCGGGACGATCCCGGGGCTCGTCGCCGCGTCGGCGCTCCTCCTCGACTACGTGCTCACCGTCGCGGTCAGCATCGCCGCCGGCGTCGCGGCCGTCACCTCCGCGTTCCCGCAGTGGCACGTCAAAAGCGTCGAGCTCGCGCTCGCCTTCCTGGTCCTCATCGCGGTCGGGAACCTTCGCGGGATCCGGGAGTCGGGCCGGATCTTCGCGGTGCCGACCTTCTTCTTCCTCGGCAGCATGGGCATGCTGCTCCTGGTCGGCGCGTACAAGGCGCTGACCGGGCAGATCGTTCCGATCGAGTCGGCGGCCGCGGCGTTCGTTCCGCCCGAAACCGCGCCCCTCACCCTCTTCCTCGTCCTCCGCGCCTTCGCCAACGGCTGCACGGCGCTGACGGGGATCGAGGCGATCTCGGACGGCGTCCCCGCGTTCAAGCCCCCCGAGGCCAAGAACGCCGCCACCACGCTCATGATCATGGCGGCCTGCGCGGTGACGCTGTTCATGGGGGTCACGCTCCTCGCCGGCGCCTACCAGGTGATCCCGCGGCAGGAAGAGACCGTGATCTCGCAGCTCAACCGCGCGATCCTCGGCGGCCGCGGCCCGTTCTACTACATGGTCCAGGCCTCGACGACGATGATCCTCGTCCTCGCGGCCAACACCGCCTTCTCCGATTTCCCGCGGCTCGCGTCGATCATCGCCCGCGACAAGTTCCTCCCGCGGCAGCTCGCGAACCAGGGGGACCGCCTCGCCTTCTCGAACGGGATCGTCATCCTCAGCCTCCTCGCGGGGGTCCTCCTCGTCGTCTTCGGCGGCGACACGCACGCGCTGATCCCGCTCTACATGCTCGGCGTCTTCGTGTCGTTCACGCTCTCGCAGCTCGGCATGGTCCTCAAGTGGCGGCGCGAGCGGAGGCCGGGGTGGCTGGGCGGGGCGCTCGTCAACGGGATCGGGGCGACGCTGACGCTGATCGTCCTGTTCGTGGTCGCGATCACGAAGTTCACCGAGGGGGCGTGGATCATCATCGTCCTGATCCCGGTCCTCGTCTTCCACTTCCTCGCGATCCACCGCCATTACGGCCGCGTCGCGGAGCAGCTCTCCCTCAAGGACCTCTCCGCGACGGACAAGCGCCACAACACGGTCGTGGTCCCGATCGGGGGCGTGCACCGCGCGGTGGTCCAGGCGCTCGAGTACGCGCGGACCCTCTCGGACGACGTGCGCGCCGTCTACGTGGACGTGGACCCGCACGCGACGCAGGAGATCCGCGAGCTGTGGACGCAGTGGGGGAAGGGGATCCGTCTCGAGATCCTCGCCTCGCCCTTCCGCTCCGTCATGGAGCCGCTCCTCGAATACATCGAGATCACCAACGACGAGCGTCCCGACGACTTCGTGACCGTCCTGCTCCCCGAGTTCGTCCCCGCCCGCTGGTGGCACCACCTCCTCCACAACCAGCGCGCGCTCCTGATCAAGGGCGCGCTCCTCTTCAAGCCGAACGTGGTCGTGACGAGCGTGCCGTACCACCTCCGGGACTGACCGGTCCCGTTGCCGATGATCCCGCTCTCCCGCATCCCGCACCGCGTCGCCGTCCCGGCGCTGCTCGCCCTCTTCGCGATCTGCGGCTTCCTCTCGCTCCGCGGCGACGCGGTGACCTTCGACGAGACGGCGCACCTGGGGGCGGGGGTGTCGTACCTCGAGACGGGGGATTTCCGCATGAACCCGGAGCACCCGCCGCTCGCGAAGCTGATCGCGGCGACCCCGCTGGTGCTCATGGGGCGCGGCGGCGGGGACTACACCTCCTCGCTCTGGGCGGGGACCCAGGTCGCCCCCGGCGGACCGCGGTCGCGCGCCACGCAGTGGGGGTTCGGCTTCGAGCTGATCAACGGCCCGCACGAATCGACCGCGCGCCGCGATCCGGCCGCGCGGCTGGTCCCCGCGCGGTGCGCGATCCTGGCTCTCGGAGCGCTGCTCGCCACCGTCGTCTACCTCTGGGCCCGGATGCTGTGGGGGCCCTCGGCGGGGCTGCTCGCGCTCGCGCTCGCGGTGACCTGTCCGACGCTGCTCGCGCACGCGCGGCTGGTGACGACCGATCTCGGCGCCGCGCTGGGGTTCGCGGGGACGAGCTGGCTGCTGTGGCGCTGGTTCGTCACGCCGTCGTGGACGCGCGCGGCGGCGGTGGGGCTCGCTCTCGGCGCCGCTCTGCTCATGAAGTACTCCTGCGCGCTCCTCGCGCCGATCGTGGTCGTGCTCGCCATCGTCGCAGTCGGGATCCGCAAAGTAGACCTCCGCCGCGCGGCCGCCGGCGTCGCGGTGATCGCGGCGGTCGCCTACGTCACGATCTGGGCGGCCTACGGCTTCCGGTTCGCGGGCTCGCGCGATCCGGGGTACGTGCTCGACTGGGTCAGCGTCGTGGACGCGGCGCACCCGTTCCCCGCGGTCGTCTTCGCGCGCGATCACAAGCTCCTCCCCGAGGCCTACCTGTTCGGCTTCGCCTACGCCCAGGCCGAATCCGCGTACCGGCTCGCCTTCCTCGACGGGGAGACGTCGATCACGGGCTGGTACCGGTACTTCCCGGAAGCCTTCCTCCTGAAGACGCCGCTCGCGTTCACCGCGCTCGCGCTCTGGGCAATCGGCGCGGCCCTCCTCCGCGCGCGGCGGATCACCTTCGACGGCTGGTGCCTCGCGCTCGCGCCGTCGGTGCTCGCGGTGCTCGCGATCGTCAGCCGCTTCAACATCGGCCACCGCCACCTCACCCCGGTCTACCCCTTCCTGTGCGTCGCGATCGCCCCGGCGGCGGCGTGGGTGGAAGAGCGCGGCCGGCGCGGGATCGCGGCGGCGGCCCTCGTCGTGGGGTGCTTCGTGTCGTTCGCCTTCGCGACGCCGGGGTACCTCTCGTACTTCAACGTGCTCGGCGGCGGGGCGCGCGGCGGCTGGCGCCACCTGGTCGATTCCAACATCGACTGGGGGCAGGACCTCGGGCGCCTCTCGCGATGGATGGCCGACCATCACGAGCGGGAGGTCGATCTCGCCTACTTCGGCACCGGCGATCCTCGCGCCTACGGGATCGGCTTCCGCAAGGTCGCGATGTTCTTCGACTTCTACCCCGACATGCCGATCGTCCGCCCGGAATCGGGGCGGCTCCTCGCCGTGAGCGTCACCTTCCTCCAGGGGGTCTACCTCGACGCCGACCGCACCTTCGCGCGCGAGGTCGTCCGCCGCGGCCTGGTCTCCGAGGCGCGGATCGTCGAGTACCTCGAATGGGGGGACGCCCGTCGCCTGCGCGGGGACGCGGTCGTCCCGAGCGTGGCGTCGTGGGCGGTCGAGCGGGGCCTCATCACCCCCGCGCAGCGCGCCGAGGTCGAGGAGGACATCGTCGCCACCTGGCTGGCCCGGGCGCGCGACCGGCTCACCCCGGTCGGCCGTGCGGGGGACTCGATGCTGATTTACCGTATGCCGTGATGGACGACGACCTCCTCCAGGTCCAGTGCCCGTACTGCGGGGAATGGCAGGAGATCATCCTGGACCCGGAGTCCTTCGGCGAGATGGTCCAGGACTGCGAGGTCTGCTGCGAGCCCTGGGCGATGACGGTGCGAAAGGGTCCGGGCGGCCGCCCGGCGGTCACCCTGCGGCGGGCCTGACAACCTCCTGACAACCCCCCCGGTTTCCTGGTATAACCCCCCGCCGTTGGGCGCTGAAGCGTCCGCCGATCGGCGGGCGGCCAACCCCTCCAAAACTCGAACTCGTCCGGCACGGGCGGGGATTTGTGGCTTGATGCGAGCCGAGGAGAGCGGATGATCCGGAACACATGGCTGCGAGGGCTGTTGACCCTCCTTCCGATCGCGATGATGGCCGTCGCCCTGCTGGCCCCCGGGCCGGCGCTCGCCTCCGAAGGGGGCGAGGCGAACCTTCAGCTCCCCGATCTCGGGACCGTGAGCTTCTTCGGCGGCACCAACGGCCGCACGCTCCTGATGGGCGGGCTGGTGGTCTCGGCGCTCGGGCTCGGGTTCGGTCTGATGATCTACACCCAGCTCAAGAACATGCCGGTGCACCAAGCGATGCGGGAGATCTCGGAGCTGATCTACGAGACCTGCAAGACCTACCTGATCCAGCA
>Ga0075418_10000065_pt1 | contig 84829 bp, 79 predicted proteins | sample SoiMetdeltSBSDD2_FD_81776 | JGI IMG/M metagenome (GOLD analysis project Ga0075418, IMG submission 81776) | Bulk soil microbial communities from a Populus tree surrounding site in Tennessee, USA - Soil MetaG P. deltoides SBSDD2 | ecosystem: Environmental > Terrestrial > Soil > Tree plantation...
GATGACCGATCACACGGGAAAGTGAAGGTGAACCATGTCGTTGAAGGGTATGTATGCGTGGGCCGAACAGGTCGCGCAGGGCAAGTTCCACGGAACGATTGAGGAGCAGGGCGGAAAGCTGGTGTTCAAGGGAACCGTCGCCACCGAAGCTGAGAAGAACGAGATCTGGAATGCCATCAAGACCATTCCTACCTGGCAGCAGGACATCAACGCCGACATCCGAGTGACTGGCGGACCGAGCGCGGCGTCCAGTGCGCCGCCCCCCGCTCCGGCGCCCGCGGCGAGTGCGCCAGCAGCCACGGCAGCCGCAAAGACCTACACGGTCAAATCGGGCGATACGCTCAGCAAGATTGCGAAGGAGCACCTCGGCAGCGCCGGCGCTTACATGAAGATCTTCGAACTGAACAAAGACCAATTGAACGATCCCGACAAGATCAAGCCCGGGCAGGTACTCCGGCTGCCTTAACTTGGTCCTTGGGTCTTGGTACTCAGTCCTTGGTCCTCGGTCTTCGGTGATCCTCGAGCCGACTCGTGGCACTGAAGACCGAGAACCGGAGACCGGTAGCATTCGTGCATAGAGCTTAGCGGTCGCAAAGGAGGAGGCGCCGATGAAAGGACTGGTCGCTCGCCTGCAAGATCACGCGGTTCGACACAGTCACGAGCTGCTCAAACATGTCCCAGGTGTGCGTGAGGGTGATCCTGACGCGATCCACGACGCCCGAGTGGCGACCCGTCGCATTCGTGCAGTGCTCGAAGTCATGGGTGATGGCCACGACGACCGCCACGCCGCAGCCGCGGAGGAAATGCGCGGTCTCGGTCGCGCGCTCGGCGCTGCGCGGGATCTGGATATCGTGGTCGAATTACTCGAAGAAAAAATCTGGCAGGTGCCTGATGCCGCGCGCGCGGTGGTTGGCCTGAGCCGTGGCGCGCTTCACGAGCGCGCGCTTGCGCGCCGTGAGCTGATCAAGACGATCGAACGAAGCCCGCTCGATGATTTTGCGGCGTCCGCATTCCGGCCGTCGCGTGTGTGGCGCTCTGGTGCCTCCAGGTCCATCGAGACGAGCCTGCGGCAGCGCCTGCACAAGCAAAGCACTAAGCTTACCGACGCCGTCGACCACGCATCCGGGGTGTATTTTCCGAACCGCGCACACCAGGTGCGCATTCACACCAAGCGACTGCGCTACCTGGTTGAACTGGCGTCGACGACGACTCGGCCACGAGATGACCGTGAGCTGACAGCGCTCAAACGCGTGCAATCAGTGCTCGGGGATCTGCACGACCGTGAACTGCTGTTGAAGCGCCTCGACGAGGGAGGTGCACAGGGCACGGAAATCGACACGCTTCGTCAGCGAGTGATCGCCGAACGGGACGATCTCTTCAAGGATTATCTTTCACGGCGCGATGATCTGCGAGAAGTTTCGGACTCGATTCGCCGGCGCACCGTAGCGACAACCAGGAACTGGATGCCGATGGCGGTGTTGCTCGCCGTCCCATCGGCGCTCGTCATCGGCCTCGCCAGCCGGAGTAAAGTGAGAGCGTTCGTTCAGCGCGCGCCCATGGGTCGTCCATCGGAGAGTGGTCGACGCGATCCTGCTCGTGGTCCGTGGTCTCGCGGTGACCTTCACCCTCGTCCGGCACCGTGATCGGAGCTGGCATGTCCGAACAGAACAAGCTCATCGCTCGCCGATTCCTTGCCGCATTTGCCGCAGGTGATACGGCGACGTTGACGCAAGTCGTCTCCGAAAATATCGTGGACCACAGCGCGCCGCCGGGCGCGAAGCTCGGGCGGGCGGGCCTGTTTGACGCAGTCGCCATGTTCCGGGCGGGGTTCCCCGACATACAGATCTCGGCCGATCGCATAGTCGCGGAGGGCGAATCGGTCGCCGTGCACGGGCGAATGAAAGGGACGAACACCGGGCCAATGATGGGGCGTCCAGCAACCGGCAAGCCCGCCGACGTCGGTTACATGGACATGTACCGGATCGCGAACGGCCAGATCGTGGAGGTCTGGCACGTCGAAGACATCGCGGGCCATGCTGACCCAATTGGGACTGACCTCCGGTTAAGCGCCAGCGGCAGCCCAGAATCCTGTCACCGCTGCTATTCGTCCGTCCACATCGAGCACGAACAGGTTCGTTCCGCCGCCGCGCTGCTGACCGTCGCTGCCCACGGCCACCCAATCGGCAAGCACGTGCCACTGACAGTGCCGGATCGCGCCGCGACGCTCGAGGCGCATGCCCGGCATGAAGCGCTGCGCCGCGCTCAGATGCGCGTTGATCTCGCTCATCCCCTCGAGACAACTGAATCGGTCTTCGAAACGAGTGTCCGGAGTGGTGATGGCCGAGAGCGAGCGTTCGCGCACGCCGGCATCCGGCTCGCCCCACGCGGCAAACCACTGATCGACGACCGCCGTTGCGCCGTCGCTGGCCCGATCGGCAATGAGGTTGGCGAAGAGCGACAACTGAAAACGCCAGCCCTGGATGTGCTCCTCGCGCGCATCCCCGTCGGCGAACTCGTGCGTCAGTTGGAGGAGCGTACCCTGCGGGTGGCTATCCAGCCGGATGGTGACGCGTGAGCTTCCCGGCGGATTTGGTTTCTGTTCTTCGTACCCATACGTGAACACGATGCGTTCGGGGGCACGAACTTCCAGCACCTCACCGGACGCCTCGACGCCGTTGGGGTGCCGGATCACCATGCGACCTCCGGGGCGCGGATCGATCGAGGACCCGGGGCCCCACCACGCCGCCCACTGCGGCGTGTCGCTGAAGAATTGAAATACCGTGTCGCGGCGCGCGCGAATGACCAGCGTGCGATCCAGACGATGTTCGAGAGCTGCGGCGATCATCGGTCCTCCGTTTTCGATAGAGAGCGGCGGCGCGCGAGCGCGGGACGAGAACGCCGCCGTGGCTTGGGTCCGCGACGCGTCTCTGCCAGTTCCGCCTTGAGCTTGAGACGCCAGAGCGCGTCGGTCCACATCTGCTCCAGCATCGGCGCAACCGGCGAGAGGGCCTCCCGGCGAACGCGATACACACGAAACTGCCGGTCGGCCTGACACTCGACCAAGCCGGCGTCGAGTAGAACCTTGAGCTGTAACGACACCGCGCCGAAGGTCACATCGGGCATCGCTTCATGAATCGCCCCTGCCGTCAGGTCACCGTCCCACAGCAACCGCAGGATCTCGCGGCGTCGAGGAGAAGCGACAGCGGTGAGAAGTGCCAAATCCATGGCGTCGGACTCTTAATTTAGATCAAACTAAAATAAGAGTCAAGCGCCTCGGCGGGTCCGCCGAAGTCAAGCGTCTCCCGCGGGTGTCCGCAGCGCAGGACCCGCCCTACTGCGGTCTTCCCAGTCCACCCACTCGACGTCGTGGTCGGCCAGATACGCGTTCACCGCTTCTCCAATCGTGGCAAAAAACGAGTTCTCACCGAGACGCGTGTAGACGCCGAATCGCTTCAACTTGTCTTTGACCGGATCCTTTAGCTCGGCAAAGTACAGATCGATGCCGTCGCCGCGCAGCGCGTCATCGAGCTCACAGATGACATCGGCGGCGGTCACGTCGATGCTGGTGACTGGTTCGGCCGCCACCACCAGCCAGCGAGCGCGCGTCGGTGAGCGGGCGATCGCGTCAAGCGCTCGTTGATGAAACCACTCGGCATTAGCGAAGAAGAGCGGCGCATCCCAGCGAAACAGCACCAGACCGGGAATGAGGCGAGCCTGTGGATACCGGGTGATATCGTGATAACCCTTGAGACCGTCAACGCGGCCGAGCACGGCCGAATGGGGTCGCCACCCGTCCCACAGGAATTCGATCACGGCAATTACGATCGCGATCGCGATGCCCGGAATGGCCCCGAAGGCGGCGACGCCGGCAAAGCACGTCATCGACAGCCAGAACTCCCACCGCTGAATGCGATAGATGCGGCGGAGATCGGCCACCTCGAACAACCCGATCGCTGACGCGATGACGACGGCCGCCAGCGCCGTCTGCGGAAGATGTTGGAGCAGGTCAGGCGCGAGCGTGAGCAGCAACGCGATGGCCAGCGCGCCGACCACCCCGGTCAGTTGTGTCCTCGCGCCAGCGGCCTCGGCCACTGGCGTTCGCGAGGAGCTGCTGCTGATCGGCATACCTTGAAAGAACCCCGTCGCGAGGTTGGCGATGCCAAGAGCCGTCATTTCCTGATTCGGATTGACCGGTGTCCGCAGTCGTGCTGCATACGCTCGCGAAAGCACGCTCGTGTCGGCGAATGACACGAGCGCAACCGCCGCGCCGCCCATGACGATCGCCGACCAGCTGTCGGCAGACACCAGCGGAAGACGTGGTCCCGGCAAACCCTGGGGCAACGGCCCGAGTACGGCCAGGCCGGCTCGCGTTGCCAGATCGAACGCCGCCGTGATCACCGTGGCGAGCACGACCCCAATCAGCAGGCCGGGGACGCGCGGCAAGCGCTTCAATACCAGGATCAACGCGAGCGTCCCTGCGCCGACGGCAAACGCGACGAGGTTGGTGTTCCCTGCCGACACGTTCTCGACAATCCCACGTACCTGACGCAGCGGCCCCGCGGCACTCACCGAGAAGCCGAGCAGCTTGGGGATCTGACTCAGCACCACCGTGAGCGCGATGCCATTCATGTAGCCGTAGCGGATCGGTTTCGAGAGCAACTCGGTGATGAAGCCGAGACGACCAAGGCCCGCAGCGACGCATACCACGCCGGAGACGATGGCCATCGTTCCGGCGAGAGCAACCGCGCGCTCTGGATCGCCTCCCGAGAGCGGCAGCACAACTGCGAGGATCACCGGGGCAAGCGCCGAATCGGGGCCGAGGATGAGGATGCGGCTGGGGCCGAACACGGCGTACGCGAGCAGCGGCACAATCGTCGCGTAGAGACCATTGATACCGGGTACGCCGGACGCCTCTGCGTACGCGATTCCCACCGGCACGAGCATCGTCGTCATGACGAGGCCGGCGACAATGTCGCGCCGCAGCCAGGAGGGTTCGTACTGACAGAGCGTCTGGAGGCCGGTAAGCCAGCAGATCCGGGTTTGACTCGTGTGCACGGGTGAACTGGACGCTCGGTTCGCTCCTCGAAATCAGTTCTACCGTCGGCGGCTGTCCAGGCGACGTCAGGATACCCGTTTCCATTGACTGACGTTGGCATCCTTGCCATCTTCGTATTTCGTGCTCAGGGTCAGTGTGCCGTCATTTCCAAACATGTAGTAGCGAATGCGCTCCAGCGCGAAGGGGTTCGCGCGGGCCGCCGCCAGCTTTGGATCGAATCCCAACGCCTTCTCCTCGAAGTCGTCTGCAAGATAGGTGATCCGATGCTGCTGGGTATCGATGACCACTCGCCCCGTGGTGGAGATCACCGGATTGGGCGATTTCACTCCGATGCTGGCGAGTGCCTTCAAGCCAGCGTCGGTCATCTTGTACTGGATCTGGAGCACGCCGAATCCATCAAACGACAGATCGCCAGAGGCATCGACGTTCGTCTGACGCCCGTCAGGACCGCTGACCTTGAACGAAATAAGGGACCATTGCCCCTCGAACTGCTTCCTTACCGCCGTCGTCGAGTTCGGGCCCTCTTCAACCCGCTCGGTTGGTAGCGGTCGGCCGCGAGGAGCCGAGGCGCACCCGGCCAATGCAAAGACGGTAACGAGCGACAGAGCAAGTTCAAATCGATGATGCTGCATCCGGACCCCCTCCAGTGGGGCGCCGCTGTGTTGGCCTCATGGTCGAGATTGAGAAACCCTTGCCATCGGGAGTAGCCACCCGACAGATCGGATTTTCCTCGAAAGAATGGCGAGTTGCTATCGGAGAAGGGCCCTTCGAGCCGATAAGAATCTCAGCCCCGTGGAGGGGTCCTCACCAAATACCGTGAGTGATTCGCATGACCCGGGCATGCATCGTGCGTGCAACCAGCACAGGAGAGTGACGATGAAACGAACGTCACACGAGCGGGACGCGAGCACGTCAGGTCGGTACGAATCTCAGGCATCGGGCGTCGCCCGGATCGATCGGGAAAGCCTCGAAGGGGTCATGAGAGAAGACGTATTTCTGACGGCGGACGGCAAGGCACTCGCCCTCGATCGCATCGAAATCTGGACGCAGTCGCCGCGCCTCCGCGGACGTCGAGCCTAGGACCGAGGCCTTCGCTCAACCCCCACAAGGGGCTGACGGCCGTGTAGCGGGCCGGCGTCACCCCTGTCGTCTCCCCGACACTATCTCGGCGGCGTCGGTTGCAGAAATGCCGGGTAAATTGGTAGATCAACCACGACGACAGCGCGACAGTCGCGGCCTCTCGCTTGCACATTTCGGAAAGGGGATGGGCACGCACGCGAGGCGAGCGATTGGCGTTGGAACAATCTATTTTCTCGCGTGTTACATCGCGTTACTCATCGACACTACTGACGGGACCGCCTCGGTTTGGCCGGCGAGTGGGCTGCTGCTCGGGGTCCTGCTGCTCACCCCGCGCCGCTACATCCTCTCAACCTTGACAGGTGCCTTGATCGGCGGGGTCATCGCCAATCTCGGCGTCGGTTTTCCAGTTGCGACAAGCATCGGCTACACGTGCATCAACCTCGGCGAGGCACTCGCGGGGCGCTGGCTCGTGCAGCGCTACTTCCCCGATGCGCCGCGTCTCAGCCAGCCGCTGAACGGCTTCGCGCTGATTGCATGCGGGGCGGCCGCCGCGGTTGCGGGGGCATGCATCGCCGCAACGCTCGCCTACTTTACGGCCGATGCGAATTGGTGGAGGGTCCTTGGGACGTGGGCAGGATCGGATGCCGCCGGAGTCGTCATTGTTGCACCCGTTATCCTCGCTACGGCGGGCGCAATGGAGGAGATTCCGCGGCCTTTTCCCCGCTGGCGGGTCGCGGAAGCGGCCGTTCTGCTCGCCGTCCTCGTCGGTACTTCGTACTGGCTTTATCTCTGGAAGCATCCTTCACACTACCTCGATCAGTTCGCGAACCCGTTGTTGATCCTGCCTCTCGTCGCGTGGGCATCGATCAGATTCGAGGCGACCGGCGCCGCATGGGCCATCTTCATCGTCAACGCGTTTTGCATTTTGGGTACGGCGCTCGGCATGGGTCCGCTCTTCGAGCTCACGCCATCATCGCTCGTCAATCTGATCATCCAGGCGCGGGTTGGCGTGACTGGCATGGTTGCTCTCTCTCTTGGCGCCGCGGTCGGTGCGGCGCGGCGATCGGCGGCCGTCCATAAACGGCTCGCGGAGGAACTGCAGGCCGCCGCGGATTCAGAGCGTACTCGTCTCTCGCACGAGCTGCACGACGAGGTGGCACAAAAGCTGGCCGCTCTCAAAATGCAGATCCAGCTCGCGGATATCGCTCCCCACAGCAGCCGCGTGGCGACGTCGTCAGTTGCGATCGTGGACGACCTGCTCGCAAATGTGCGAGCCATCTCGCACTCACTGCGGCCAGCGCCCTTCGATCGCGGTCAACTGGTGCCCGCGCTGACCGCGATGGCAAGAGCGGAAGGAAGCCGGGGCGGATTGCGCGTGCTGATCGAGTCACCGGTCGCGGATCTGTTGCTGCCGCATGAGATCGAATTGGTGTGTTACCGAGTCGTTCGCGAGGCAGTTGCGAACGCGGTCAAGCACGCGCGCGCTCAAAATGTCGGTGTCTCCCTGAACCATCAGTCCGATTGGCTCACGCTCTGCATCGTCGACGATGGACGTGGGTTCGATGTCTCGCCGACCACCCGTCAGGCCGTGCGGGACGGACATCTCGGTCTCGTGGGTATGCGTGAGCGTCTCGACCGGGTCGGCGGCACGTTGAACATCAGTTCGACGGTCGGTCGCGGTACGACCATCAAATGTCTCGTTCCGATTGGAGTGGCGGCATGATCCTTCGCGTCCTGATCGTCGACGATCACCCGCTGATGAGGGCGGGTATTCGTACGCTTCTCGAGAAAACCGTTCGGAACGTCGACATCCTTGAAGCGGTCGATGGCCTCGATGCGTTGGAGCTTGCTACTCAAACCCATCCTGACATCGTGTTGATGGATATCAGCATGCCCGGCTTGAACGGAATCGACGCCGCCCGCCGCATGGCCGCCGCCGTGCCGGGCTGCAAGGTCATCATGCTCTCCATGCACCAGGACGAGCAGCGCGTGGTCGAGTCGATCCGCGCGGGTGCAGCTGGATACCTGATGAAAGACGTTGCGGTCGCCGAAGTGGCGACAGCAATCGAGCGTGTACTGCAAGGAGAACTCTTCATCAGCCCCAGTGCACCGAAGACGGTTACCAGAATTCTCGCTAGCAACACGATCGAGACAAGCCCGCTGTCGCTGTTGACGACACGTCAGCGCGAAGTCCTGCAGCTCATCGCCGAAGGACAATCGACCAAGGACATCAGCTACCGGCTATCGCTCAGCGCGAAGACGGTTGAGACGCATCGGCGCCTGCTGATGGAGCGCCTTGCTATCCATGATGTCGCCGGGCTTGCCCGATTTGCCGTCCGGGCGGGTCTTGTGTCTGCCGAACTCTAGCGCGCGTCTCGTCTGCCACTCGTGCGTGAGTCAGCGGTGATCGAGGACGTAGCGCAGTTTCGCCGCAGGGGCGGTCGCCTGATTCATCACCCGGCGGAGCACAGCGTCCGACGTGCAACCGCTCATGAACACCACAGCGACGGCGGGATAGTCGAGACGCACCCGTTTCAGCTAGCTGCGGCCCCCTCGGGCCTGCCATCACCACGTCGGTCAACCGCGATTGATGAGACATCGTCTTGCCGTGATCATTCGCAGCTCGATGCGGCAACGCTTGTGAATCGTCGCGGATAATCGCAGGGCGGGTCTTGTTCGTCAGACCGCGCCTACGAAACTCTCATCGTCGCAAGACATAAACGACGGCGGCGATCGCCATCACTCCACCCACGGAAGCCATTTCAATCCAACTCACAGTAGCGACGATCACGGCAACGATGATGGCGCACGTTAACGCGGGAACGATTGCCCCACCGGGAGCGACGAAGGGCTCTCCGTGGGCACGCACGTCTCGTCGTCGCAGCTCCCATGCTGCGACGGCCACGCCGACGTACACGAGCAACCCGCTGATATTCGCCAGTACCAACAGACTTTCGAACGATCCGGTCAGTGCCAGCCCGAGGGCAATCGCTACGTAAACGATGATGGCGACATGAGGCGTGCGCCGCGAGGGATGGACCACCGCCAGGGCACGAGGGGCGAGACGACGCTGGGCAAATGCGAACAACGATCGAGGACCCGTGAGCACAGTGCCGCACAGAAAGCCAAACATCGAGACCGTCGCCCCAATCAGCATGAAGGTGCGCCCAGCGGGTCCAACAACCGTCGCAGCCGCTTCCGCCAATGGGGCAACGCGGTCGCCGGGCAAGGCGTCACCAAGAAGTCCCTGCGCCACAACCTGGATCGAAATGTAGAGCACTACCACAGCCGCGATCGCCAGGGACAAGGCCCTTGGTACCGTTCGCGATGGGTCGTGCACCTCGCCGCTTGGTTGAAGCGCGCCTTCGATACCAAGAAACGCGAATACCAGAACGCCGGCCGTGCTCATGACCGACAGCAGCGGCGGCGGCGATGGCCACGACAGGTACTCGACTCGCACGAACGCCGCGCCCACGACCACGAAGAGGATCAGCGGCACGGTCTTGGCCACAACGGCGGCTTCAACCAGCCGTGCTCCCCCACTCACGCTTCGGATGTTGATCGCCGCTGCCGCCGACAACACAAGCGCCATGAGTGCGCCCTGTACGAGGACGGAGGATGTGCCGATCAAGGCCGCCGCCGAAGCCGCAAACGCTGACGCCACGAACCCGGCGGCCGCCAGAGCACTCAGCAGGTTGAGCACTCCTATCAGAAAACCGGGCAGCGGTCCCAATGCAGCCTCGACGTAGGCGTAAGGGCCTCCGCTGGTCGACACGCGACTACCCGCCTCGGCGAAGCACGTCACACTCAACGCCATGATGAATGCGCAGATCAGGTACGCAAGAATCGCGGACGAACCCAGTTGCGCAGCCACTACGGCAGGAAGCACGAAGATGCCGCTGCCAACGGTGTAATTGAAAATAACGGCGGCAAGCTGGCGGACACCCAGCTCACGTGACAGTAATTCGTCAGGGGCTTTCACATCCTGGCTCGGAGCTCTCGTCTCGAAGGTCATGGGCCGAAGACTGTACACTGGACAAAGGCAGTCCGCCGCCTGAAAGGTGCGCGGATGTGGCGTAAGGGACGGAAGACGGAGACAGGAATCGGGAGACACTGAAGCAGCCATGATCGTCCGCGACTGGCGTGATGCCGACCCTTCAGACACACAAGTGCTCTACGCACGCGAACAGGAATATTGGGTTCGCGAGCTGGCGTGGGATGCGTCGACCGCGTGGCGGGAGATCGAGCAGGCGCGAGTCACGTGGGGTCTACCCGGGTTTCTCGCTATCGATACCGACCGGACATTGCGAGGCTGGGCTTACTTTCTTCCCGAGGGAGAAACGGTACATCTCGGTGGTGTCGTCGCAGACACGCCGGAGGCCACGAAAGTGCTGCTCGATGCCTGCCTGGAGTCCGCGCTACGGCCGCCGCGACCCGCCCGCGTTTCGTGTTTTCTGCCGATTCGCGCCGAAGGGTTCGAGGAAGTGCTCCGCGAGCGCGGCTTCGTCTGCGAGCACTATCGCTACCTGAGCAGGGCGATCGCCAAGGGTGAGGACACTGCCGAGGCCGAGGCATGGACGGCCGGCGATCTTCTGCCTGCGGCAGCGCTCCTGCGCGATGCGTATGGCGTCGAAGGCAAACACTTTGCCCCGCGAGGCACGCCGGAGGAGTGGGAACAGTACGTGCGAAGCCTGGTGGAGCGTCCCGGTTGCGGTGTGATCGAACCGACGATCACGCGCGTCGTCCGCAATGGCACCACTCTACAGGCGCTCGTGCTCGCAACCAGGATCGCGCCCGGCACGCTGCATCTGCCGCAAGTTGCCGTCCATCCGGCCCGGCGTCGCGAAGGGCTCGCGCGTCGCCTTGTCGAGGAAGCCTGCCGGTCAGCCGCGGCACGCGGGGTGAAACAGGCAACGCTGCTCGTGGCGGAAAGCAACGCCAACGCGCGGGCGCTCTACGAGAAGATGGGATTTACAGATACGTCCGCGTTCCTGGCGGGGACGCTGGTGCTTTAGAGTCAGGTGTCAGGCAGTGAAACGTGAATAGACGGCTGTCCGTCCCCGTCCGGCAGTGAATCGAAGCGAAGCTTTCACGATTCACTGCCTGACACCGGGCGAACGATCTCCACCGAACCAGGTCCTGTAATGCGCGCCTTGAGGCCGCGGCGGCTCGATGGGACAAGCACGCGGATCAAATCTCCCACCTGACCGCTGCCTGACGCGCGACCAACGCCGCTGACCTGGATCGCCCCGGTCGACAGACTGACTTTGACTTGATCCCCTGACTTGACGACAGGAGGAACGACCACGGCGGCGGTGGTCAGGATCTCTCCCGCCCCGAGGTCGCGACGCGCCTGCGCTCCGACGATTTCGGCCATCGTCGGCAGGCGGTCCAACAACATGCCCTCAAGCTCGGCCTCAACCAATTCGATCGCATCCGCGTCGATGTTTTCGCCGCGGGCGACGGCTTGACTCGAACGAACCGCGGCTCCGGTTACAGTGAGCCTGGCGACGACCGATCCCACACGCGTATCACCCACGGCGAGAATGAAGCGCATCGGTCGCCCGAGCCGGGAGCCGGGTTCAGGAAAAGCAACCAGCGGTTCGCATTCGGTGACGGTGATGCTGCCGCATCGCTCGCCTGTACGAGTCAGCTCGATCACGACGACGCGCACGTTGCCCATGCGCTCCTGAACGGCGCGCTCAATGGCAACCGGCACTCGGCCGGTCAGCGCGAGACTGAGAGCAATGACATGCCACATCACGGATTACCGGGCCAGGTTGTTGATTTGCTGCAGCCTCTCGTCGGCGGTGCGAACCATCGTTATCGCGCGCCCGTCATCGCTCACGCCTCAAGAAATCGCCGAAGGTGTCGCCAGGTGATCGAGCAAGGGAGGTACCCGAGTACAACTTCGCGCGATTGCACGGAAAGCACCGTCACGAAGCAAGTCATGAGATCGGATAGCCGACAGCGCCTGACGGACAGGCAGACGCGGCGAGACTTCAAAGTTCGAGTTTGCGACTTCCGGCTGGTCGAGCACGAACGGCTTGGCGACGTAGTCGTCGGCCCTCCCAGACGGCACGAACGGCGACATCGATGCTCGCGTAGCCGGTGATCATGACGACATAGATCGAAGGATTTGCGTCTCGCGCCGCCTTGAGCATCTCAAAACCATCGGCGCAGGCAGGTGCAGATCCAGATGATCACGGCAAATTGCCTCGGATCTCGCGCAGTATCTGCGATCGCAGCCCGCCCCTCGTGCGCCGTGGAGACTCGAAGCCCTGGTCGCGACAGAACTCCGAAAGAGGTTCCCTCGCGCGGACGTCGTCGTCTACAATGAGCGCTTCCTTTTGGGCAGCTGCACTGATGCCATCTGAGTTGCTTTCCTACCTCGGCAACAACACTGTCGCCATGTCGATCAATCGACGAACCGGCTGGATGCTTCAAAAAACGTTAACCAACTCCGGGATCTTCCCGCTCGGAGAATCGGTCGGTATGTCGGACTGCCGACGATCCGACGATAACTGACGTAGACGAACCTATGAGCCAGCGCGCACTGCCGTCCATTCTCGTCGTCGAAGATGACCTCGATCTTCGTCAGACCATCGTCGCCAGCCTTGAATCCAATGGCTTTGCGGCCGCGCAGGCCGCCGACGCCGCCGACGCCATCGAGCGGCTGCGTTCCTTTGCGTACGATGGGCTCGTCGTCGACCTCCGGTTGCCGGACGCCGACGGAATGACGGTACTTGACGAAGCCCTTGACCGCTATCCGGAAATCCGGGCGATCGTGATGACAGGCTTCGGCGGCGTGGCAGAAGCGGTGGCCGCGATCAAGCGTGGCGCGGTCGACTTCCTCATCAAGCCCTTCCAGCTTTCGCAACTCTCTCGCGTGCTGCATGCCGGGCTCGAGCAGCAGCGACTTCGTGAAGAGAACGCGTAGCTCAAGGCGCAGCTGAAAGGCAAGTTCAGATTCGAGAACATCATCGGCCGGCACAGCACGATGCAGGCGCTCTTCACGACGCTCGAACTGGTGTCGCCGATGAACAGTACGGTACTGATTCATGGCGAGACGGGCACCGGCAAGGAATTGATCGCGCGCACGATCCATCACAACAGCCCGCGTGCCAACGAGCGCTTCGTGGCCTTCAACGCCGCCGCGATTCCCGAGACGCTCGCCGAGGCGGAACTCTTTGGACACGTCAAGGGCGCCTTCACTGGCGCCGTGAACTCGCGCGCCGGTCGTTTCGAACTGGCACATCGCGGTACGTTGTTCATCGACGAAGTGGCATCGATGTCGCTGCCGCTTCAGGCAAAGCTGCTGCGAGCGCTGCAAGAACGTGAAATCGAGCGCGTGGGTGAGTCGAGGCCGCTGCGTCTCGATATTCGCGTGATCGCGGCGACCAACACCGACCTGCGCAAGCTGGTCAAGGACGGGACCTTCCGCGACGATCTCTTCTACCGTCTCAATGTGATTCCGGTGACGATGCCCGCATTGCGGCAGCGTCGCGAGGATATCCCGCTACTCGCACAGCACTTCGTGCGAAAGTCGTGCACCGAGAACAACATTGCCATCAAAACCATGACGCAGGACGCTTTGCGTGCGCTGATGGCGTACGACTGGCCGGGGAACATCCGTCAGTTCGAGAACGCCGTGGAGCACGCCGTGGCGATGGCTGCGGCGAAATCGGAGATCGGCCCCGAAGCGTTTCCCGATGACGTACGCGAGCGCGCGGGATCAATGCTGGTTCCGACGGTTGCGATTCCCGATGAAGGATTGAACTTCACCTCGCTGGTGTCGCAACTCGAGCGCGAGTTGATCCTACGCTGCCTCGAGAAGACCGGCGGCAACAAGCGCCAGGCGGCGCGTCTGCTGAATCTGAGCCGGACGACGTTCATCGACAAGTTGCATCGCCTGAACCTCGAACGCGGCGCCGCGTAACCCTTCCCTCTGATTGTAGAGGCGGGATCTTAGACCCGCATTCAACCCGCGGCAGGCAAGCGGATTTCGAAACACGCGCCGATGTCCCGAGTCAGCAGCGTCAGCGTGCCCCCGCATTGTTCGACGGCCGAACGCGCCACCGACAATCCCAATCCGCTCGCCTCTTCGCGCGGCCGCGTCGTGAAGAACGATTCGAACAGGCTCTCGGCCGCGGCGGCCTCGATGCCAGGACCGTTGTCCGAGATCCGTAGTGACACGGAGCCTTGCGATTCCTCGAGTTCCAGCCGGATCGCACCGTCCATCTGCCCCGCAAGCGCTTGTTCGGCGTTGACGATCAAGTTGAGCACGGCGAGTTGCAGGAGGGCGTCATTGCCGGTGACGAGAAACTGGCCGGTCGAAGGCGAGTCGAGCCTGACGGAGAGGCGGGCGCGCCCTATTGCAAACGCACGCAGCGCCACAGATCGCCGGGCAACCTCGCGCAGATTCGTATGGCCCATGGCATCGACCTTCTGTCGCGCGAAGAGCATGACCTCCTGGATGGCGGTGGCTGCGCGGGCGTTTTGCACGGCGATGCGCTGCAGGCCGTCGGCAACCGAGGCCGGTAATCCCGGGGTGACTTGCAGGAGCTCGGTCGTCCCCCCGATGACCTGAAGGGCGTTGTTCACCTCGTGGGCGACGCCGGCCAGCAGGCGCGCAACGGTGGTTGCGCGATTCAGCGTCAGCAGGTCGATCGGAGTGGGCGTCCTCGCAAATTCGTTCGACATTCGCCTAAACCTTCTCTTTGCCCCGCCGATTACACAGCTGACTAGCCGATCGGCCTTGGGCATGTTCGCGGGCTCGCGGCTGGGTAGCACAGTGTCTCTTAGGCGCGCGCGCAACAGCCTGCTCAGGATATCAACATGCGCTTTCTGATCATCGACGACTCCAGCACGATGCGCCGCATCATCATCAACACGTTGAACAAGCTCGGACACCAGGACGTGGCCGAGGCCGGCAACGGCCGGGAGGGCTCGATCGCCTCCGTGCAGGCGGCCCGGTGGATGTGATCAACACCGACCGGAACATGCCGGAGATGAGCGGCTTCGACTTCATGCGCTCGATGCCGGACATCAAAGATACGCCGGTGCTTGTGGTCACGACCAACACGGCCAAGGACGACATCGTCGAGGATATCCGGACGCGTCCCTCGTTATCGCCCGTAGGGCAGGTCTTCTTTGTAGACCCGCCGCACCTATACACTAAATCCATGCAATTGCGGTCCGCCCGCCTCTGCCTGGATTGCGACGAAGTTCATGATGCGCAGCGATGCCCGCACTGCGCGTCAGAGACGTTTGCGTTCATCACCCGCTGGGTGCCGGTTCCCGATCGACCCGATCGACCCCAACCGGATCGACCCGATCGAAAGGATCGACCCGATCGAGCAGAGACCCGTGACCGGTCGCCCGAGCCATCGAGTCCGGAGACTCTCGGCGCCTATCGTGAGATGCTACGTCCCGACCAACAAGGGGGCGGCGGAAAGTGGAAGACCATCCGGCGCGGCGCCGTAGGTCTGGCACTGTTCGGAATCGCCGGATGGCTCTGGCGGCACAACAACCGGCCAACCGACGAAGCCGATCAGACTTCCGGCAACGACGCATCCAAGCAGCAACCGACATGAACGCGATGGTGCCCGCAGCGTGAGTTCGCATGTCAGCGTCACGGAGGCGCACCGATTCGCGCAGGCCCGAGCGTCGATCACGTGGCGCGTCAACGCGGAGCGGGTCGTGCTGCTCGGCTGGGCGCGGGCGATCCTGCTCCAGCTTGCACATCCGCTCGTTGCCGCCGGTGTCTTCGATCACAGCGGCTTTCGCGGCACGCCTTACGCTGCTGCGTCGCGGCTGTATCACACCGTTCACGCCATGCTCTCGCTGACCTTCGGTGACGAAGTCGCTCGCCAGCGGACGCTCGACGCCATCCGCGCGATTCACAGGCGTGTGAATGGCGTGCTGGCTGAAACGACTGGACGCTACCCGTCGGGAACGCGATACTCAGCCGAAGATCCCGACCTCGTCTTGTGGGTACATGCGACACTCATCGAGTCGGTCCTGCTCGTCTACGAGCGGCTGGTGGCGCCGCTCACTCCAGCCGAACGGGATGAATACTGCGCGGAAGCGTTTCCCATTGCGGTCGCGCTCGCGGCGCGCGAAGACGAGGTACCCAGGACATGGGCCGATCTGATCGCGTATCTTGAACGCACGTACACGTCGAATGCCATCGCCGTGGGAGCACAAGGACGAGAGTTGGCCCAGGCGGTCCTGTCGCCATCAGGTGGCTGGATGGTAGCGCCGGCCACCTGGATCAATCGCATGATGACGATTGGGCTACTTCCTTCCCAGGTGCGCGAACAGTACGCCATGATGTGGACCGCCCGACAGGAGCGCACGCTGGCGCGACTGATCTCTGCTCTGCGCCTGACGCGGCGCGTGCTGCCAGAGGCTGTCGCGCTCTGGCCTGACGCCCGGAGGTAAACAGGATGCCGCTACACATTGGGATCGTGGCCTGCTCCGCCGAAGGCGCAGCCCTGTGTTACCGCACGATCTGTATGGAGGGCGCGCAGGTTCTCGGCCAACACGATCATCCCGAGACCTCGATGCACACGCACTCGCTCGCCGAGTACATGAAACGCATCGACCGCGGTGACTGGATGGGGGTGGCGGAACTGATGCTCGGGTCGGCGCGGAAGCTCGCCGGCATCGGGGCCGATTTCCTCATCTGCCCGGACAACACGATCCATCAGGCGCTCGCATATGTCGAGCCAAAATCGCCGCTCCCCTGGCTGAACATCGCTGACGTTGTCGCCGACCATGCCGTCGAGCGCGGGTTCCGGCGCCTCGGCCTGACCGGTACTCGGTCGCTCGTCGAAAGCGAGATCTATCCCGAACGCCTCGAAGCGCGCGGCCTGGAGTGCGTGCGCGCGAACACCGTCGAACGCAACGCCATCAATCGCATCATCTTCGAGGAGTTGGTGAACGGCATCTTCACCCTCGAAGCGGTGACATATTTTCACCGCGTGTTCGAGCGGATGAGACGAGATGGCTGTGATGCCGTGATTCTCGGCTGCACTGAGATCCCGCTCATCATGAATGATGCGAACGCACCGCTGCCGACGCTGGACTCGACGCGCCTGCTTGCGCGCGCCGCTCTCCGTCGGGCTGTGACAGGCGCGAGTCTCGGCTCTCGGCGCTAAGGCCTTCGAGGAATTGAATTCTCTTTTGGCGGGAACTCCCCTTCCCATCGCGCAATCACGACGGTCGCCAGGCAATTTCCGAGCACGTTGAGCGACGTGCGAAGCATGTCGAGGACCGCGTCGATTCCGAGAATGACGAACACCGGTTCGGCGGGCAGCCCGAAGGACGACACCGTGCCCAGCAGGATGACGAGCGCGCCGCGCGGAACACCGGCCACACCCTTGCTCGACAGCATCAGCGTGAGCAGCAGCACGAATTGCTGGCCCACTGGCAGCTCGATTCCCGCCGCCTGCGCTACGAAGATTGCAGCCAGTGAGAGATACAACGTGCTGCCATCAAGGTTGAAGCTATAACCCGTCGGCATTACGAACGCCACGATCTGCCGCGGCACGCCGAGACGCTCCATGGCTTCCATCGCGCGCGGCAGCGCCGCCTCGGAACTGGTCGTGGCAAACGCAATTGAGATCGGCTCGGCCACGGCCTGTATGAATTGCCGAATCGGTACCCTCGCCATGTACGCCACCGGCAGCAACACGACGAGCACAAAGATCGCAACGGCGATGTAGAACGTGGCGAGCAACTGAAAGAGATTGACCAGGATGCCCAGCCCCAACTGGCCGACCGTGTAGGCGATCGCCGCGCCCACGCCGACTGGCGCCATCAGCATCACAATCCGCGTGAAGCGGAACATCGTCTCGGCGAGGCTCTCGGCAAATGCGAGCATTGGACGCCGTTTGTCGTCAGGGATCAACGCGAGCGCCACGCCAAAGATCACGCTGAAGACGACGACCTGGAGCATCTCGGCCTCGGCGACCGCCCTGGCGATATTTTCGGGAAACACATCGAGGACGATGTCCTGCCAGGTGCGTGGTCCGGCCTGCTGAATCTGCGTCGTCTCGACGGTCGCGGGCAAGGTGATGCCCACGCCGGCGCGACTCACGGTGATCGCGCCCCACCCGATCAGGAGCGCGAGCGTGGTGACGACCTCGAAGTAAATGAGCGCCTTCACGCCCATCCGGCCAACCTGCCGAAGATTCGAATGCCCGGCGATTCCGACGACGAGCGTGGCAAAGAGGAGCGGCGCGACGATGGTCCGGATGAGGCGCAGAAAGATTTGCGCGAGCACGCGGAGGTTCGTCGCGATCGCGGGATAGTCGTGACCGAGCTCTGCGCCGGCGGCCATGCCGACGAGGATCCACAGCGTGAGGGACCGACGGCGCCACGCCCAGACGGCGAGGAGGACGATCGCGGCCACGCGCAGGAGCATCAACATGCGCATGTTATACTTCGATGTTCCTGCCTTTTTACTCTCGTAGTGTGTCTGGCTTCAGCCGGACTTCACGATTGCAGCTGCGGAAGTGGCGGAATTGGCAGACGCGCTAGCCTCAGGAGCTAGTGGCCGCAAGGCCATCGGGGTTCGAGTCCCCGCTTCCGCACCACTCGATGCGGCCGCTCACGCGGCCGCCCTCGTGGCAGGCCGCGACCAGAGGCTGCATCGCTGCGGTTACCACTCGATCTCGTCTACAAGGAACGATACTCCTCAAAGGAGTCGGCCCTCGAGAGAGAAAGACAGCTCAAGCCATGGAGTGCGCAAAAGAAGGCGGCACTTGTCCGAGGCGATTTGGACAAACTTAGGCGCTTGAGTCGTCGGCGCGCGCCAAAATCAACACCTACGAACGAGAGCCGAAGCGCGAGCTTCGGTTGGCAAGCCACGCGAAGGTTGTCCTCCGTAGCGCGTAGCGCGAAGGAGGACCTCGCCTGCGAACCTTCGCTGGCTACGGGACGAGTTTCAACCGGCTCAACTCCGCCGCAATCGTCCGCGCAATGATGGCGTAGCCCTCCGGCGTGCAGTGACCGTCCTTCACGTAGTAGACGGGCACACCAGCGAGCGATGCCGCGCGGAGCGGCGGCAGGGTATCGATGAACGACACGCCGTTCCGCGCCGACCAGGTCGCGACCCGTTCGCTCGGGTAGGCGTGCTGCGGCGCCCACGCTTCCAACATCGGAATGTAAATAATCGCCAGCTTCGCGCCCGACCGGTTCGCGACGTCCCTTATCCGGCCAAACTCGTCTTCGACGCGCCGCCAGTCCTTCTCGTGGAAGCCGTCCGCTCGATAGATGTCCTCGGGACGACTCGGCGTGCGGCGCTGCAGGCGTGACGCGACGTACCGCGAGAGCACGATACGAAAGACGTGCGAGTACTCGACCAGGAACATACCAACCGACCCGAGTTCCTTCGATTCAATCGTGCGTAGTTTGCCTGCAGCATCGGTCTGAATCGCATCGATCCCCAGCGCTGTGTCGATGATGTCGTTCGGCACGAAGCCGACGAGGATCAGATCGGGCGAGTACTGGAGGCCGTAATGTTCCAGCACCAGCCGCTCCGGCTCGGGAAAGTAGCGCACGATGCCGAGCTTGACGATCTCCACCGATGGATGCAACGCACCGCGGTCATTGAGCATCGTCTCGAGCTGCGCGAGGTAGGTTTGCGCAAACGGCACGGCCGCGCCATACGTGAAGCTGTCGCCCAATGCGACGATTCGGAACGATCCCGCCGGCTTGGCGAGCGCGTGTTCGGTGTCGCGAAAACCAAGGCTGTTGTGGGCGTAGTCGAAATCGAATTCGTCCGTCGGTGATCGGCCAGTCAGGTGGCTCCCCGGCGCGGGCTTGAACGGTAGGTACGGATCGGCGACGAACGCTTGCGCGGCGGTGTTCAGCGGCGCGAGGCCGGCGACACGCACGCCGGCTTCCAAAACCAGGAAGCAGACAACGGCGACCACGCCTGTTGCGGCGAACGGCGTCCAGCGCGACCGCGTCGTGTGCGGGGACGGCATCAGGGACGCCGATGATAATGTACCTCGCCAATAGCATTGCGCAGGCAAGGCCTATGGTTGCGAGTCTGCTGATCAACGACTGGTGACGGCAGCACCAAAGGAACGTCCCAACCAGGTAGAACGGCACGCGTTGCAGACACGCGCGAGTGCTACGCTAAGAATGCATGACCGAAGGCTTGGCCTATAGCATTTTCACGGCGGCCTTCATCGGCGGACTTGCGGCGTTCGCACTCGGGATGGTCGTCGTGGCTGCGCTCCTGATCCGCAGGAACCGAAGTGCGCGGTAGATAGGCGGCTAGACACGGGAGACCCGGTGGCCTACCAACTCATCGCCGTGATCGGTCTCGTGGTCGCCGTCCTGGTGGTGTCGACGAGGCTGCATAGCCGGTCGTGGCCGGGGCGTCCTGGTTGGGAATACCAGCGCGTCTTCTCAGTTGGATTCGGCGGACTGCTCTTCTTCGTCGCCGGGCTCATCGGCTGGGACCTGAAATACAGCCACGGCTGGTTCCAGGGTACGAAGTGGGTTGACGGCCCGATCTGGTGGGAGATTTTCCTCGGTACCGGACTCTTGCTGCTTGCGGCCTTCTGGGCGCGTCGAGTGCCGTCACATTCTGCGTCACGGTGACGCGCGCGTTCGACCGGGCGCGGCGCGCTAGCGCGCGGAGTGGCGAGCTCGATTCTTCTGCAGCTGGCGAGAAGCTCAACGCGTGGTCTTGCGCCGCAGCGAATGACGAAACGGCCGCGCCATTCTGGTAGTGAATGCCGCAAACGGAAGTAACGCGGCCGAAATCCCCAATGCCAGCGCGAGGAGCGTGACGACCAGCAGAAACTCCATGGCGTCCCTCCGAGGCGAGTCGATGGTGGCAGGTGGCCGCTCTACATCCACCATCGATCAAGCGATGTCAGATCAGGTGCGTGATGTTTGGCTCAACGCCAAGCAGTGCCTTGCCGTAGACCTCCAGGTTCACCTGCCACTCGGTTATCGCGTGATGACTGGCGGTATGCACATCACGCCAGAGCCGCTGCATGCGATTCGAGTCGGCCAGGCTCGACGTGCCATGCGCGGCGACCAGCACTTCGACCGCCTCGCGACAGTACTTTGCGACCAGGGCGGTATCGATGCGAACCCTGGCGCGCTCGGTCAAATCCATGTGACGTCCCTGCTCGGCGGCGCGATCGAGATCATCAGCCGCTCGCTGCGCATGCAGAGTGGCAGTATCGATCTTCATCGCGGCCTCCGCCACTTGCATCTGGAAACCGGCGGACTCAGCCTGCAGCGGGAAGTTGGTGTGGGTGATGCCTCGCGACCACGCCTTGGCAATCGCATGCTCGAGCGCCGCACGCGCGACGCCAATCTGCGAGCCCGCGAGGATCAACACCGTCACGGGAACGAGGTCCACACGGTAGACGACTTCATCCTTGAACTCGGTGCGATAGGTGCCGGCAAAGGCTTGCGGATACGGCAGGAACCGGTGCTCCGGCACGAAGACATCCTGGGCCACGATCGTGTTGCTGCCGGTGCCCTTCATGCCGACCATGAACCACGTGTCCTCGATGATCAGCTGATCCATGGGCATGAGTGACAGACCGAAGTTGGCCATCTCGCCGCGTTCGTTCTTCATGTGGATGCCGCACGCACCCCACTGCGCGTGCAGCGATCCCGATGCCCACGGCCAACGCCCGTTGACCCGCCATCCGCCGTCGACCGGAACGGCCTCGCCATTCGGCGCGAGCGATCCAGCGGCCCACGCGTCGGGATTCGACTCCCAGACATCGCTTTGCGCGCGCTCGGGAAAGAGCGACGCCAGCCACGCGCACACGTTGACGAGGCTCGCGACCCATGCCGTCGAGCCGCAGCCGCGACCGAGCTCGCTCATCACATCGATGTAGGCCCGGATAGAGGTCTGATATCCACCGAAACGCTTGGGCACCATCAGCGCGCACAGGCCCGTCTCCTTCAGGGCCTGGACGACCTCATCCGGGAGTCGCCTCTGCGCATCGGTTTTTTCGGCGTTCCGCTCGAGGAGAGGTCGGAGAGACGCCGCGCGGGCAATCAACGTCGCGGCATCTGGCACATCGGACATCGTGGTCACGCGACCTCCTTGCGCTCGGGATTGTAGCCGCGTACGCAAGGCGCGCGTCGGTCGGATCGCAGAGGTGGCTGAGGGCGCGGAGAAATACCAAACGCAGGAAAGCCTGCGAGCCCGCCTCCCAGCCGGATCGAAAGACCCGCTTCTACGTCATTTTCGCACGCGTCGATCTACGGAACGATGCGGGAGCCGGTCACGAATCGGCGGTAATTACCGAAGCTCTGCGAGATCCGCGTTCTCGGGCTTCCTGAATTCCTGACGATGGTGGTCGTGTCGATCGTGGCAGGAAGCAGCAACGTCTCGTCCGGATCGGAAAAAGGCACACGACGGTATCTAATCGAGCTGTCCGCGCGCTCGATCGTCATGTAAGGCGATCCCCCCGCACGTTGTTGCTTCACGGGGACCGCGATGTCAACGAGGCCGATGATCCCTTCATCGAGCCGCAGGATTTCAGCAGTTTCGGGATCGGCCCAGATGCGGCCACGCGCGCGGCCTGGGAGGTCGATGGTGACGCATTCGTCCCTCCATTCGACCTTCGGCGTTTCGGGCTTCACCGACCGATAGTCGATCATCATCGCCGCCCGCCCATCGACACGTCCTAGCCCCGCCGCTTTGAAGATGAACTTCTCCCGCCGGTCTGGAAGCAGGAACGCAAGCGGCTCGGGAGACGTGCTTCGTGGATCCAGGCACTCTGGTTCCTGTCCTGGCTTGGGAGGACGGCCGTTGATTGACATCAACTGCCTCGAAACCTTCGCCGGCACATCGTCGTCGTCGGCATCAGGGTTCCACTCCACCCTGAGTTCGTAGATCAGTCTGCGCGGGAATCCTTCGCTTCTCAGGTCCAAACCGAGAGGTTGGATGGTCACGCTCTCGTCGACGACGATGCTCTGCGCGCGGGTGTAGTAACGCTCGACGTAATCACCCACGCGAGCGACAGACGTATCTGGAGACACCGACTGTCCGAGGGCGCCGACGCCGGACACGCTGAGGACGGCGGCCCAAACCGCGTAACGCAGATACCACCTCGAGGGTCGAGACAACGTGAACACGGCGGAATGTGCTACTTTACCCGCCTTCCCAGCGAAGCAGAACTAGAACGAATACCTGAACAAGAACGAGAACCAAGACCGGAGACCGAAGGCGGGCGCCCGAAGACGGGAGTCCGGAAAACAGGAGGAAATCCAGATGCGAAGGATGCGACATGTTCTTGCGGCGACAGCATTTGCCGCACTGGGAACGCTGGTGGCGTTTGCCCAGGCGCCTCAGCAGCCCGCCGGCGGCGCGCCGGGTCAGGGTCGCGCTGGCGGTGGCGGACGCGGTGGCCCTGCGGGTCCAGCCTCGTTCTTCATCACCAGTGTCGGTAAAGGTGACGGCGCCAACTATGGCGGCATCGCCGGAGCCGATGCTTACTGTGCGCAGATGGCCAAGGGTGGCGGACTGGAAACGCCGGCCGGACGCACGTGGCGCGCCTACCTCAGTCAGCCAGCGGCTGGCGGTCAGCCGGCCGTGAACGCGCGGGATCGCATAGGCGCGGGTCCGTGGTTCAACGCGCGCGGTCAGCTCATTGCCAATAACGTTGCCGATCTCCATGGAGACGTGCAGCGGGATCGCAACAGCATCAACAAGACGTTCGCGCTCAACGAAAAGGGCGGGGTCGTAAATGGCGTCGGCGACATGCCGAACCAGCATGACATCCTGACCGGTTCGGATTCGACCGGACGCGCCGTTGCCGGCGACATGGACACCACGTGCACCAACTACACGAGCAACGGCGACGGCAAAGGCAGCGTGATGCTGGGACACCATGACCGAACCGGCGGCGGCAATTCGTCATGGAACGCCGCGCATGGATCGCGTGGCTGCAGTCAGCCCAATCTCGTGGCCACGGGCGGCGCGGGCTTGTTGTACTGCTTCGCGGCGAATTAAATGGTGAGCTGACCTAATCCCCAACTTCCAACGCCCAACTCCCAAGCAGTTTTCGTTTGGGAGTTGGTGCATTGCCCTTCGACTATCGCTCAGGGCACTCCGGGCGAAGTCGAGGGGTGGCAGTCAGGAGTTGGCTAGCTATCGTCGGTCTGCCAGTCTGCGGGCGGCTGTGGCCCCAGCTTGATGTGGGCAATATCCGGATCGCCGTCTGCCCTGTCCGAACCAGTCGTCGCCTTCCGGTCCTTCGCATCCTGACGACGCGCGGCCTTCTGCTGGCGCCGCTCGATGAGGGCTTTCTCTCGTTCGCGTTTTGCAGCGGTCGGTCGGGCGTTTCTGGCCATGCGGCGTCTTCAGCATACACCATCGGACCACACGTCGCGACAGTGTTAGCATGCAAGTTCCGCGTGCCAGACAACCAGCAGAAAGAGCCTTCCATTTGCCATTTGCACCTGGCCGAGACCGGAGCGCGCCAGACCGTCCACGGAGACCTGCGACCTTGACCGTATTTCCTAACCGCATCAACCGCATCGAGGCGCTCGCCCGCGATCTGTGGTGGAGCTGGACCCCTCCCGCACGGCAGGTCTTCCGACAGCTCGACTATGCCCTGTGGCGGATGACGGCGCATAACCCGGTTCGGATGCTTCAACTGCTCACGCCGGAAGCGCTCGAACGCGCGTTGTCCAATCCGGAGTGGCTTGCGAACTACGATGCCGCCGTCGCGCGGCTCGATGCGTTGCACACATCACGCGCCACGTGGTGCCATCGCGAGCACCCGGAGCTGGCGGGCAAACAGATTGCCTACTTCTCCGCCGAGTTCGCGCTGCATCAATCACTGCCGATTTACGCCGGCGGCCTGGGCGCGCTGGCAGGCGATCACTGCAAGGAAGCCAGCGACCTCGGGATACCGCTCATCGGCGTCGGCTTCATGTATCCGCAGGGCTATTTTCATCAGAGCCTGACCGCTGACGGATGGCAGCAGGAGGTCTACGAGAAGCTGAATTGGACGAGCGCTCCGGTCGAACCTGCTATTACACCCGATGGCAAGCCGTGCATCACCGCAGTCCCGCTCGGCAACCGGACGGTCCTCGTCGCGGTTTGGCGAGTGCGCGTCGGGCGCGTTGTCCTCTATCTGCTCGATACCGACCTCGAAGAGAACGCGCCATGGGACCGCGACCTCTCGGCGCGCTTGTACGGTGGCGATCGCGAGACACGCGTGCAGCAGGAGATCATTCTTGGCGTTGGCGGCGTGCGGGTGCTGAAGGCCATGGGCTACAAGCCCACTGTCTATCACCTGAACGAAGGGCACGCGGCCTTCGTCGTGCTGCAGCGCATCCGCGATCTGTGCGAAGCGGGCGCGAATTTCGAGAGTGCCCTGGACGAAGTTCGTCGCACCACCGTCTTCACCACGCACACGCCTGTGGCCGCGGGACACGACGCGTTTCCGTTTCACCTCGTCGAAACCCATCTGGCAGGCGCCTGGGGTGACCTCGGTGGATACCGTGAGCAGTTTCTCGCGCTTGGCCACCATGACAGCGGCGGTGGCCCGATGTTCAACATGACCGCCCTCGCGATGCGCGCCAGCGGCGCCATCAACGGCGTCAGCCGTCTGCACGGCGAGGTGACCAAGCGGATGTGGCAGTCGATCTGGCCCAGTGTACCGGTGGAAAAGCTGCCGATTCTATCGATCACCAACGGCGTGCACGTCTCGACGTGGGCGTCAGCGGAGATCGCCTCACTGCTCGAACGGCATCTCGGCCAGAACTGGCTCGACTCGCACGACGACCCCGCCTTGATCGATCGCGTGATGGACATCCCGGACGAAGAGCTGTGGGCGGCACGCCAGGCGCTCCGGTCGTTTCTGTCGAATTTCATTCGCGAGCGCGCGCGCACGCGATGGACGCACGAACATGTGAGCGCGGCGCGGATCGTCGCTGCCGCCACGCTTTTCGACCAGAACACGCTCACGATTGGCTTCGCCAGACGGTTCACCAGTTACAAGCGTTCCGAGCTGGTCTTCTCGGATCCCGATCGCCTGGCAAGAATCCTGACCGCCCCGGGGCGCGCCGTCCAGATCGTGTTCGCGGGGAAGGCGCATCCCGCAGACGAAGTCGGCAAGCATCAGCTCCAACAGATCTTCCGTCGTGCGCTCGACCCCAAGTACGGCGGTCGCATCGGATTCGTGGACGACTACGACCTCCACGTCGCGCATTTCCTCGTCCAGGGGTGCGACGTGTGGTTGAACAACCCGCGCCGGCCGATGGAGGCCAGCGGCACCAGCGGCATGAAGGCGGCCATCAACGGAACTCCGCATCTATCGATCGGCGACGGCTGGTGGGCAGAAGGATTCACCGGCGAGAACGGTTGGCTCATCGAAGGGCGTGCGGATTCCAATGACCAGGGCGCGCAGGATTGGGCCGATTCGGAGGCGCTTTACACCCTGATCGAGGAGCAACTCGTTCCCACGTTCTACGAGCGCGACTCGCGCGGTATCCCGCGGAGGTGGCTCCAGATTGTCAAGCAGTCGATTCGCACGGTGTTGCCGGGATTCAGCGCGCGCCGGATGCTGAAGGATTACGTGCGGGAGATGTATCTGCCAGCCGTCCGCCGCGAAACGCTCACCATCTAGCAAGCGCATGGTCGTCACGTCGGCGCGCGGCCTTGCCAGATATAATTGAGCGATGGCGCCTCGAAAATCGAATCTCGCCAAGACGAAGTGCGCCCTCTGTGAAGCCAAAGAAGTTTCAGAGCCGCGCGGTGAGGAGCGCTACTGCCGAGACTGCTGGGAAAAGAAGATCGCCGTCGAGGAGATCGTCGCCCGGGAGTTCGCGCTCAAGCGGTACATCCGCGCTCACAGCGCCGAGAAGTACCTGATCTATCACTCGACAATCAAGCGGCCGTGCGGCCAGATTCTCGTCGTCGACGACGGTTACGATCTGTTTCTCTCTGTGATCCTGTATCCGAACTTCGGGTGGGATGAGCCCGCCTACCATCTCGATGGCGATCCGGAGGGGCGAACCTTCGCCGAGATCCTCGTCGATGTCGTGGCAACCGAGGTGATCGAGCCCTGGGGCGGGGGGAAATGGCACCTGGAGATTTTCCGATCCGTTAACCCCGAGCCGGAAGACTGGAACGGGGAGATGTAGCTATAATGCCCGCGTTTGGTGGAGGTCAGCCATGAACCGTCCTGGAAGTCTTCTTGTCATACTCGCCGGCGTTACGCTTGTTGCGGCGGTTGCATCGGCTGAGCAAGCTAAGCCAGCGGTCGCGCCTCCGGCCTCGACGACGCAAAAGCCGAACGACGAAAGCGCGCCGAAAAAGCTCGTGCCTCCCGTCCGCGGTGAAGCGACGATCGGCTACTTGAAGCCGGTGACGAAACAAGAAAAGAACATGATCATCACGACGATCAAGATCAAGAACCTGTCAAACGGTGCAATCGCCGGCTTGAAGGTGGATGAGTTCTGGTATGACAAGGACGGGAATCCTGTCACCGGCTCCCAGCCATTCCGGTGGCGCAAGCCGCTGCAGCCGGGTGAAGTGATCGACGTCGTCCTGCAGGTTCCGAGAAATCCAGCAATGAATCGGAATCAGTACAAGTTCGAACACGCCAACGGCACAATCAAGGCGACGCTGCTGCCGAAGCTGTAAGGTTCGGGCCGAAGCTGTAGGCTTCGGCCGCAGCTTTAAGCGATCAGGCGGGTCTGAAGACCCGCCTCTCCTCGTCTACCAAGAGCACATTCGATCGGCGATCTGCGCGGCAACTGGAATTCGCCACAGCCGTCCAGTTGCGGCGTGCCAGATCGCGGCCAGCCACAAGATCAATCCCGCACACCAGATCAACCCCGCCGTCCAGACCCAGAACCGGAATGCATTCGGCATGAAGAGGAGCGACGTGGCGGCGAGGCCTGCGAGAATCGTCACGAGGAGCGCAATCGCGCCGAAGACCACGCACGACTGCGCCGCGTGAAAACGGACGTACAGATCGCGACGTTCCAGGAACCAGAACAGCACACCAGTGACCCACCAGCCGGAATACGCGAGCGGCGCGGCCACGCGCCCTGGCAGGTTGAGAGAAATGGGGTCGGGAGTCATCTACCGCCAGAAGTTAATCGTCGCGGTGATGAGGAGACCGTTCACGAAGTCGATGCCAAACGCGCCGACGAGCGGGACGACGAGATATGCTTTCGGCGCAGGTCCATAGCGTTCGACAAGCGCTCCCATGTTGGCCATCGCGTTTGCCGTAGTCCCCAGCATGAATCCGCAGAAGCCGCCGGCCATGACGACGGCATCGTAATCGGAACCCATGAGACGCGGGATCGCCCACACGCAAAGCGCGGCGACGAGTGCAACCTGGATGGCAAGAATGACAAAGAGCGGTACAACGACACCGGCGAGCTCCCACAGCCTGAGGGTCATCAGCGCCATCACGAGAAACAACGTCAGCGCCACCTCTCCCAAATCGTCCATTGTCTTCTGCGAGATACCAATCACACTCGTCCAGTCGTCGAGGTTCCGAATGATCGCCGCGACGATCATCGCGCCGATGTACGCGGGAAGCCGGAGTCCCATTCCCTCGATACCGGCGCTGACCCACGCACCCGCTCCCACCGACAGGGTCAGCAACACAAGATGCTTGACCAGCGCGTAGGCCTCCACGTCCTCACCGACCGGCGCCGACTCGGACGGCTCGGGCGTTCTGTCCTCGACCAGATGCGTGATCGGCATCGTCGCAGCCTCGGCTGGGATCCACCGCGGCCGCGTTCGCAACAGGTACGTGGCGACAGGACCACCAAGCAGACCGCCAGCGATGATGCCGGCCATCGCCGCTGACACCGCGAGCGTCGCCGCACCCTCAACGCCCGCCTGCTCGAAGAGCGGTGCAAACGCCAGGCCGGTCGCTGGCCCCCCAGTTAGCGTTGTCGACCCGGCGAGCACGCCCATCAGCGGATGCTCACCAAGCAGAATCGCGGTCGTGCCACCGACGACGTTTTGCAGGAATGCCGCGACCGACGCGACGACCATCATGATCGCCACGAGCGGACCGCCGCGCTTCAGCACGAGCAGGCTGGCGCCGAATCCAATCGATGCGAAGAAGCTGTTTTGCAGCGGCGTCTGCAGGGTGGTGTCGAAGGTCGGGGCCGGAAGATCCAGCGCGTGGAAGAGCGCAAACAACGCGGCGACGGGCAGGCCGCCAACGACGGGTGCTGGAATGTTGTAGCGAGCGAGCAGCGGCACCTGCCGCTTGAGCCCGTACCCGACGAACAACATCAAACCGGCAAAGGCGACGGTCTGGATCAGATCGAGACGCATCGCCCTCGTTCACCGTGCCGCGTCAGTTCAGCGCACCCTGATCTGGATGTCCTTGCTCGCGACAGTGTCCTGATTTGCGCGCGAGCGGCCTTCCACGTGAATGACGTACAAACCTGGCTCCACGGAATCCAGAGGCAGCCGTGCCTGGAAACCATAGCCGCCGCTGCTTCCTTGCAGCTCGGTGGATGAACGCTCGTCGGTCACCTGCTGGACCACGCGCCCACCCTCGGCGCGCAATTCGGCTTTGAAGTCGAGCATGTGCGCCGCCGCACCGCGCGCGTTCTCATAGAACTCCGCAAAGAGCACGACCAGGTCGCCCTTCTCGAACTCCCGAGCCGCCGTCGGCGGGCCAGGCAGGAAATCGCCCAGCGGATCCTTTGGCTTGATCGTGGGCGCCTGCCCCGCTGAAGCGGCGGTCAGCGAAACGCCACTCATCGTGAAGGACTCCTTGCTGAAGTCAGGCACTTCGAGGTCGTAGACGACGCTGCCCGCTTTGCCGGACCGATTTCCTGCCGCGACGCGCATCTGATAGCGCCCGGGCGGCAAGTTGGTCTGCGACAGCACGCGAAGGCCGCGCGTTTTAGCGCGTTCGTAGGTGTCTGGCTTCAGTGTGAGCGTGGCGGTCTGGCGCTCGCCCGGAAACACCTTGCCCTGTACACTCACGGACGTGAATGCCACCTCGACCTGCTCGTTGAACGTTCCACCGTTTTGGACGAAGTCAAAGTTCCGAATGTCGATCTCGAAGACCAATGCGACGGCCGCATTGGGCGCCTGCCCCTTGTACGCCGCCGCGAATACCTTCATCGGCACACCGGCCATCGCCAGCGGACTGCCCAGCGCTTCGGAAACAGCAGGAGCAAGCGCGGTTGGTGAAGCCGACGCAGCTGGTTGCGACGGCGCGCGGCCGCGCGCTTCGTAGTAGCCACTGCGGTTGCGGACGCGCAGACCGGGGCGCTTCGTGCGCACTTCGAGCTTGCGATACCGTCCGTTGCGGCGATCGTTCGTCGAATAGAACCCGAGCATGTAATAGCTGCTGTTCTCGGTCACGATGCGATCGAAGGCGCCGTTGAGATCGTTGCGATTCACGGCGGCGAACCCACCGGTGCTGTCCGCCAGCACACGGAGGCTGTCCTGCGACAGTCGCATCTCGTTCGCGATCGATCGCGAGCCGGCATCACCGACGGTTCCAGCAACTTCGATCAGGTCGCTTTCGGCGTTCATCAATCCCCTTGGATCGAGGGTGTAGATGGTCACGTTGCCGCGCGTCGCCGCCGCAATCGCGTCGTGGGTATCGAGCAACACCGAAGACGCCGTCGACCCGAGTTGCCCCACGGCTTCGTAGATGTCGTAGTCGACGCCCTCACCAATCAGCAACATCGACTTGCGGCGTCCGCGCACGCCGGCCATGAACTCCGCGAGCTTGCGGACGTTGTTCGCCATCTGGCGAGCACGAAACGCGCGATCCATCTGGTCGATGTCATCGCCCGGTTCGAGCTGCTCGGTCGCCGGGTTGACTCGAGCGCCCTCGATCCGCGTGAGCGTGGCCGACCGCAGCTTGCGTCCGTTGAACTTGTTGATCGCATTGACCAGTAAGCGCGGGTTGTTCGTGAAGTCCTGGCCGTCACCCGAGCGGCCGGTGAAGACGACGGCAGCCAGGTCATTCGTTCCAAAATTGTTCTCGATGAACCTCGTGGCGGCCGCCTTCACCCGCGGCGATCGGGTTACATCGGTGTGCAGGTCGTCGAGCACGAGCAGATAGATGCGACCTTCGCTATGGTCGTTGCTCTGCACGTCGGCTTCGACGGGGGCATTGGCAAACAGCGGCCGTTCCGCACGCTCGATAGGAATATTGACCAGGGCGAACGTCGCGACGTCCTGACGCTTGCCGTCCTCGAACAGCTCGAAATCGTCCTTCGTCAGGTTCGTGATCGGCCTTCCCTCGGCGTCGGTGACGAGGGCGTCGACTTCAACGTAGTTGACCTCGACACGGAACGTCAGAGGAGGCTGCTCAATCGGCGTTTGCGGCGCCGGCTGCTGCAGTTGTTGCGGCTGCGCCGGTGGCTGCTGCGCAGGTTGCTGTTGTGCAGCGAGCAGCCCGCCGCTGAGGGCCGCGAGAGTCAAGGCGAACGCAAGTCGCTGTTTCATAATATTAGAAGCGGGCTGGCACCTCAGATTATAGGACCGGGACTCGGGATCCGGGATCGGGATTCCGGTGGACCGCTTCGACTCAAGCGTTGCGACGCCACCCGGCCTTCGCGGCAGGACCAACGTCTAAGGAAGACGCAATCCCGGCTTAAAATCACCCTCATGGCGCTGGATGTGACCGCAGTTCAAGAGAGTCTACGCAAGGCAGAACTGGATGGATGGCTGCTGTACGACTTTCACGGATCCAACCCGATTGCGGCCCGTCTGGCGGGACTGACGACCGGGACTCACATGACCACCCGGCGGTGGTACTACCTCATTCCATCGAATGGCCGGCCACGCGGCCTGGTCCATGCGATCGAACGGCACAATCTCGACGCGCTTCCCGGCGACCGGGCAATCTATGCGGGCCGTGAGCAGTTGGAAGCCGGGCTGACCTCACTGCTTTCGGGCGTGAAGACGGTGGCGATGGAATACTCGCCGATGTGCGCGATACCTTACTTGTCGCGCGTCGATGCCGGGACCGTGGAGATGATCCGGGCTCGAGGTATTGAAATCGTTTCGTCCGGAGATCTCGTCCAACAGTTCGAGGCCGCATGGACGGACGAGCAATTGGCTACGCATCGCGCGGCGTCGGAGTCGTTGTATCGCATCAAGGATCGGGCGTTCACCACGGCATTCGACGCCATCACCCGTGCACGGACGCTCACCGAATACGGTCTGCAACAACAGATGGTGCAATGGTTCGAGGAAGAAGGACTCGTGACGGATTCCCCGCCAGTGGTGGCCGTGGGACGAAATGCTGGCGACCCCCACTACCTGCCGTCGGCTGAACAGTCTCTGGCCGTGGTAGCCGACGAAGTGCTCCTGCTTGACCTTTGGGGAAAGAAACACGATGCAGGCGCAGTGTTTGCAGACATCACGTGGGTCGCGGTGACATCAAAGCGTGCGCCCGCCGAGGTGTCGCGCGCTTTTCGAGCGGTTGCCGATGCACGCGATGCAGCAGTTCGGCTCGTCGCTGAAGCAGCCCGGGAAGGGCGCGATATTCGGGGGTGGCAGGTAGATGAGGCGGCTCGCGCTGTGCTCCAGGATCAGGGGTACGGCGACCGCATCGTTCATCGCACCGGGCACAGCCTCGGGGAGTCGGTTCACGGAAATGGCGTCCACATGGACGACTACGAGACCCACGACGATCGCCGGCTGCTGCCCGGGACGGGGTTTACGGTTGAACCGGGCCTTTATTTCGAATCCTTCGGCGTCCGCACCGAGATCAACATGTATCGTGGCGAACGCGAGGCAATTGTGACAGGACCGCGGCAAACCGACGTGGTGACATTAGGTTGAATTTGGGCCTATGGACTTTAACTTTCACCAGATGAGCCCGATAACCTATATGAAGTTGGCACCTTAAGGTCGACAATATCGAGGAGAACCGCTGTGCAGCGCCTGACGAGGATTTGTTCCCGTCGTCCCCGTCGCATAGCGGTCCAGGCGCGCGAAGCGCGCCAGGGAGACGCTGGTAACCGGTCGGGGGCCTTTGCGGGAATATCATAGGGCGAGTCCCTTGACTGGTTTGGAGGCTCTGATGTCCAACCGAAGAAACACCTGGTTTTACGCACTGCTCATCGCGATGACTTCTGCCACGGCGGCATTGGTCATAGCTTCGCGGCTTGGGCTGGCGCCGGAATCGTCTGCACAAACCGCGGTGGCGCCGCCGATGAACAGCGCGCCTCTCACCGGTCCGCTGACAGCCAACACGTTTCGCGACGTGGCGAAGACCGTGATGCCGGCTGTGGTAAACATTCGGACCGAGTCAAGGCAGCGCGCACAGGACCTCAGCGAGTTCTTCGGCGGAAGCGACCTGTTCGATCGCTTCTTCGGCCAGCAGGAGCCGCGTGGCGGAGGAGGAGGGGCACGGCCGCGTGAACAAGTCGTTCAGGCCGCCGGGACCGGCTTCATCATCGACAAAGCGGGATTCATCCTCACGAACAATCACGTCGTCGAAGGGGCCAACAAGATCAAGGTGTCGCTCTACGGCGAAGATGACGACCAGGAGTACGACGCGAAGGTCATCGGCCGCGATCCGCTGACCGATAGCGCCCTGATTGAACTGACGCAGAAGCCGGACCACACATTGCCGGAGGTCAAATTCGGAGACTCTGCGCAGATGCAGCCGGGCGACTGGGTCATGGCGATTGGCAACCCGTTCGGTCTGGCGCACACGGTGAGCGTCGGCGTCATCAGCGCGCTCGAGCGTCCGTTCGCCGTTGCCGAGGGGCGATCGGCTCAAGTGCTGCAGACCGACGCAGCGATCAATCCTGGGAACTCCGGCGGACCGCTGCTCAACCTCCGCGGCGAAGTGATAGGCATCAACACCGCCATCTACACCGACGCCAGACAACAGGGCAACATCGGGATCGGCTTCGCGATTCCCAGCAACACCGTCCGGGAACTTCTGCCGCAACTGCGCACGGGCAAGATCGTCCGCGGCCGCATCGGCGTGTCGGTCGGCGCCATCGCACGTGAAGCTGTTGATGAATTCGGGCTGAAGGATCGCAAAGGTGCCGTCGTCCAGAGCGTGACACCCGATAGCGCTGCCAGCAAGGCGGGGCTCGAACCTGGCGACGTGATCATTGGCTTCAATGGAAAGCCTGTGACGTCTCGCGACGAGCTGGTGAGGATGGTCGTCAACACCAGACCCGGAACCACGGTTCCACTCCGTATCGTCCGTGACCGACAGGAACGTACGGTGAATATCACGGTCGATGAGTTGGATCTCGAATCAGAAACCACAGCGCGCAACAGCGGTCGCGACACTGACGATCCCGCGCAGGAAACGAGCAGCGGTTTCGGCATCACCCTGCAGAACGTGACGCCGGAGCTTGCACGCCGTTTGCGCCTCGAGAATCGCCGTGGCGCGGTCGTCACCGAGGTCGAGCAAGGCAGCCCGGCGGCACGCGCGTCGCTGCAGCCAGGTGATGTCATCGTTCGAGTGGGTCGTCAGCCGGTCGAATCAGCTGCCGAGGCTCAGCGGGAACTGGCGCGGATTCCTTCAGGTGGCACAGCCTTCCTGCGCGTGATCCGCGGCGGTCAGGAGACGTTCGTAACGGTGACGAAGGAATAGCGCGGCTCTCTGGGCTCGACCCTTCGGTCAATGTTCGGCCCCGGGTTGCCAATCGGCACCCGGGGCCTTTTCTTTTGCTCGAACGTGCTTATAATCGGGAACCCTTGTTCGATACGAACCCCGGAACCTGGAACCTGGAAAGCCCGGAACGCAAGCCGCAAGCCGAAAGTCCAGACCCGAGAGCCCACGATGATCGAACGAGAAATCAAGCTGCAGTTTGCAAACGCCGGCGAAGCCCGCACCGCCATTTTGGCTGCCGGCGCTGCTCCACTCAAATGTCGCCGGCTCCAGGAAGACGCGCTCTTCGATACCAGTGACGAATCTCTTCGGCGAACCGGGTGCGCACTGCGAGTGCGCAGCGAATCAGGCCGAAGCCTCCTGACATTCAAAGGCCCCGTGCAGGCCAGCCGCATGAAGACGCGCGAGGAGCATGAGACAGTCGTCAGCGATGGTGATGTGCTGACGCGAGTGCTCGAGTCGCTCGGGCTGCACGTGTGGTTCAGGTGTCAGAAGTTTCGCGAGGAGTTCGCCGCCGAAGACGCAACGATTGCGCTCGATGAAACGCCGATCGGGACCTTCGTTGAAATCGAAGGCGGTGAGCGTGCGATCCAGTTTCTGGCACGGGCGCTCGGGCGTAGCGAGTCGGATTACGTACTCGACTCTTACCGCGGGCTGTTCCTGCAGCGGCGTGAGCGGCTTGGACTGACGGGCGCCGATATGATGTTCGCCGACGAATGGTCCCCGCTCTCGTCCTGACAGCAGGGCTCGCAACCCGACTTCGACCTCTGTCGTTTGTTCGCGCGAAAGCCGCGCTCCCCGTCGCGGGGACACCTCTGATCGGTCGGATCCTGCGTTCGTTGTCGGCGGCGGGTGTCCGCGATGTCGTGCTCAACCTGCATCATCTCCCGCACACGCTCACACGACTCCTCGGCGACGGCGCCGAACTGGGAATGCGCCTCCGCTACTCGTGGGAGGTACCGGTTCTTGGATCCGCCGGCGGACCAAAGCGAGCGCTTCCGCTCTTGACGCACCTCGAACCCCGGACCCCGAGTCCCGAGTCCCGAGTCCCGGACTCCGGCACGTTTCTCATCGTCAACGGCGACACGCTCACCGACGTCAACCTCGCTGATGTCGTCGATGATCATCGCCGCTCGGGAGCGCTCGTCACGATGGCGGTTGTGCCGAACTCTGAGCCAGAGAAATACAGCGGGGTTCGCGTCACGCCCGACGGCGAATTCGCTGGCTGGGTGCCGCGCGCGTCCCAAGAGCCGTCGTATCACTTCATCGGTGTACAGGTTGCCGAAGCAGCGGCGTTTGCAGCCGTTCCCGCAGATGTCCCCTCCGAAGTTCGTGCGCTCTATCAGGCGCTGGTCGCCGAACGCCCGGGCGCCGTTCGCGCCTTTCGCACGCAGGCCGAGTTCTTCGACATCGGCACGCCGTCCGATTATCTCGACACCTCGCTCAGACTGGGGACACGCGAAGGGACCGACACGGCGGCACACGCGGAGATTAGCCCGACAGCGCGTGTCGAGCGCAGTGTTCTATGGGACGATGTGACTATCGAGGATGGGGCGATGCTGCGGGAGTGCGTGGTGACTGACGGCGTGCGCGTTCCGGCCGATACATCCTGGCATGGCGTCACGATCCGGATCGCGTCAGGTGAGCTTGCGTCGAGTGAACGCAAGGTCGACGGATTGGCGATCGCCTCGCTCGAACCATGACGGATAACGTACGCCCTCGAATCGATCGATACCTGTCGGAAACCGGCCTCGCCGACCGGGCCGCGAAGGTGGTCCCGCTCACGGGCGATGCGTCCGATCGCAGATACGTTCGAATCCTGTTGCGTGACGCGCCGTCGCAGGTGCTGTCTGTCTATCCCCAGGCCTTCGACGTCGAGCAATTGCCGTTTGCCAATGTGGCGCGCCTGATGGCGGCCATGCCGGTACCGGTACCTGCGATCCTCGGACACTCGAACGAGCTCGGCATACTGGCGCTGGAAGACCTCGGAGATGTCACGCTGCAAGCGCACCTGGGGGCGGCAACTCGTGCCGAGCATGCGGCGCTCTACCGCCAGGCCGTCACACTCATCGCCAGGATGCAACAGCGAGGACGAGACCTCACGTCGGACCGCTACTTGCCGTATGGCATCGCGTTCGACGTCGAGAAGCTGTCATGGGAGCTGCAGTTCTTCGCCAAGCATTTCCTGGAAGCGTATCGAGGCGCAGTTCTCACTCCCGCCGGACGTGAAGCCCTGGGCGTCGAGCTCCTGCGCATCGCGGAAGAACTGGCCGCCGAGCCGCGCGTGTTCTGCCATCGCGACTATCACAGCCGTAATTTGATGCTGCATGCCGGCCAGCTGTACATCATCGATTTCCAGGACGCCCGCATGGGGCCCGACACCTACGACCTGGTGTCGCTGCTGCGCGATTCGTACATGGATTTCAGCGAACGGGAGGTCGACGAGTTGATCGCGTTCTTCCTCGCGCTTCGCGGCGTGGGCGCCGATCGCGGCGGTGCCGGCATGGAAGCGGGCCTGTTCAGACGACGGTTCGATCTGATGGCGCTGCAACGCAACCTCAAGGCACTCGGTACGTTTGGTTTCCAGACGACGACCCGCGGCAATCCCGTCTACATCCAGTACATTCCTCGCACCATCGCCTACGTTCGCAACAACGTGGAACGCGATGCCCGGTTCTGGCGCCTGCGAGAGATCCTCTCGGCCCATCTTGACGAACTTAAATAGCTTCCGGTGTGTCGTGGGGAGCCTGAGGGCGGGCGACCGTCGCTGACCCTAACGGATACGTTGGGGAGTTGATCTGCGGCGGACTAGAATGAATGGTTGGTCCCCTCGAAGAACGAGCGGACCGTCACGCCATGTATCAGTTCGGCATCTCCACGCACCTCTTCCACGACCACCGGCTCAGCCGCGATCACCTCGTGCACGTCGCCGCTCATGGCTTCGAGAAGGTGGAGCTATTCGCGACTCGCTCCCATTTTGACTACCGCAGCGAGCAGGCAATCGGTGAACTTGCGGAGTGGCTTGCAGATACGCGATTAAGCCTGCATTCGGTCCATGCTCCGATCGTCGAGCGCATGCAGGGCGGACGCTGGATGGGCGCATTCTCGAACGCCTCTTCCGACGAGGGGCGCCGCCAAGCGGCGGTCGCAGAAACCGAAGCGGCGATCGCGCTCGCCAGTCGGCTCCCGTTCCAGTATCTCGTGCTGCACATCGGCGTTCCTTCAAGCGAGCAAACGAATGCCGGCGACAACAACGCCAATGCAGCTCGCCGGAGCGTTGAGGAGATCGCCGACGTCGCAGCCCGGGCAAATGTACGCGTGGCCGTCGAAGTCATTCCCAACCCGCTGTCCGACGCGGAGTCGTTGGCACGTCTGGTCGAGGACGAACTGGATGGCCTCAATGTCGGCGTGTGTCTGGACTACGGCCACGCACACTTGATGGGCGATCTCGGCGAGGCCATCGAGGCGCTATCCGGTCACTTGTGGACGACCCACGTGCATGACAATGGTGGGAAGAAGGACGACCATCTCGCGCCATATCTCGGCACGATCGACTGGGACGCAGCGATGATGGAGACACAGAAGATCGGCTATGACGGCGCACTGATGTTCGAGGTCAGCGACACCGAGGATCCGGTCGATGTGCTCAAGCGCTGCGCGAAGGCGCGCGCTCGGCTGGAACAGTCGTTCGTGACGTTCTGACCGGCGCGTCTAAAGACCCAACGCTACGGGGTAAGAGTTCAAAATGCGGCCTGTCCGGGCGTGCGGGGAAACGGAATCACGTCCCTGATGTTCCCCATTCCCGTCGCGTAGATGATCGTGCGCTCGAGGCCGAGGCCAAAGCCGGCGTGCGGCACGGTTCCAAAGCGTCGCAGGTCGCGATACCACCAGTAGACTTTCGGATCGAGGTGCATCTCCGCGAGCCGCCGGTCGAGGTGGTCGAGCCGTTCCTCGCGCTGCGAGCCGCCAATGATCTCACCGATGCCGGGCGCCAGAACATCCATCGCCGCAACCGTCTTCCCGTCGTCGTTCATGCGCATGTAGAACGCCTTGATCTCTTTCGGGTAGTTCATCACGACCACCGGCGCCTTGACGTACTCCTCGCTGAGCCAGCGCTCATGCTCCGACTGCATGTCCATGCCCCAGCGGACGGGGAACTCGAACGCCTTGCCGCTCTTCTCCAACGCCGCGATCGCGTCGGTGTAGGTGAGGCGCTCGAACGGTGATGAGACAAACGCTTCGACGCGTCTTACGCAGTCCTTGTCGATCCGATCGGCGAAGAACTTCATGTCGTCGCCGCGCTCGTTCAGAAGCGCGCTGAAGATGTATTTCAGGAATGACTCGGCAAGGTCCGCGTTGGCGACAAGATCGGCGAATGCGATCTCGGGCTCCACCATCCAGAATTCGGCCAGATGTCGGCTGGTGTTGCTGTTCTCGGCACGGAATGTCGGTCCGAAGGTGTAAACCTTCGACAGCGCCAGGCAATACGTCTCGACATTGAGCTGACCGCTGACGGTGAGAAACGCCTCCTTCCCAAAGAAGTCCTGGCTGAAATCGGTGCGTCCCTCCGGCGTTTTCGCGATCGCGCCAAGATTGGCGAGGTCGAGCGTACTGACACGGAACATCTCGCCAGCGCCCTCGGCATCGCTGGCGGTCACGATTGGTGTGTGCACCCAGTAGAAGCCGTGATCGTGGAAGTAGCGATGGATCGCCATACTGAGGCAATGACGCACGCGCGCCACGGCGCCCAGCGTGTTCGTCCGCGGCCGCAGGTGCGCTACCTCACGGAGGTATTCGAACGACGTCTTCTTCTGCTGAATTGGGTAACCTTCGGGGTCGTCCACCCACCCGACGACTTCGACGGCATCAGCCTGGATTTCAACCGCCTGGCCCTGGCCCTCGCTCGCGGCCACGACCCCGGTGGCCGTGACGGCGCAGCCGGAGGTCAACTTCTTGATTTCGCTCTCGTAGTTGGGAAGTTGGCTGGGCGCCACGATCTGGATCGGATCGAAACACGACCCATCGTGCAGGTGAATGAACGAGAGCCCGGCTTTCGAGTCCCGCCGCGTGCGGACCCAGCCGCGAATGGTCACCTGACTTCCAGGCGGCACCTTGCCTTTCAGTACCGACGAGACATCAATGTGGTCAGCGTGGGGCATGTCAATAAAGGGATTATCCGCCGAGACGACGATACCCTGTATCCTTAGAAGGTTGTGAAGATTGGAATGATCTCCCTCGGGTGCCCCAAGAACCTCGTGGACTCCGAGGTGATGCTGGGGCTCGCGCAGGAGCAGGGACATCAGCTCACGCGCGATGCCGCCGACGCAGAGGTGCTCATCGTCAACACCTGCGCGTTCATCGACAAGGCGAAACAGGAATCGGTCGACAGCATCCTCGAGATGGCGGAGCACAAGAAGACCGGCGCGTGCCGCCGGCTGGTCGTCACCGGCTGCATGGCGGAGCGCTACCGAGACGAGCTTCGAGAGCAGATCCCGGAAATCGACGCAGTACTCGGCACGGGAGAAGTCCCGGAAATCGTGAACGCGATCGGCGGGTCCACAAAGCAGGACCCGCCCGACGGGCGTCGAGTTATCCCGCTGCTTCGTGCGAATGGCGAGCCCATCAGATCTGGACAGACCGAGCCGTCGCAAACGTTGCCGACGGCGAGTCTCGCCGAAGCCGCAGGCGGAGGCGGACCCACCTACCTCTACGACGCGAGCACGCCCCGCCTCCTCGCGACACCCCGGCACTACGCCTACGTGAAGATCGCCGAAGGGTGCGACTACAAGTGCGCGTTCTGCATCATCCCGACGCTTCGCGGCAAGTACCGCAGCCGCACGCACGAATCCATCGTGGCCGAGGCGCAACGGCTGGCCGCGCAGGGTGTCAAAGAGCTGCTACTGATCTCACAGGACACGACCTTCTACGGCATCGATCGCGGCGAACGGGGCGCTCTTGCTCGACTGCTGCGCGCCCTGAATCGTATCGACGGGCTCGAATGGGTCCGGATGCTGTATCTCTATCCGACGACGATCACCGATGACGTCCTTGACGCGTTGGCTGAGAGTGAGAAGGTCTGCAAGTACGTCGACCTGCCCCTGCAGCACGCCTCAGATCGTGTGCTCAAGCGTATGAAGCGTCCGGGCACGCGCGCGAACTACGAACGGCTTCTCGACCGGATCCGACGCCGTGTTCCCGGCGTCACATTACGTACGACGTTCATTGTTGGATTTCCTGGCGAAACCGCAGAGGACCATGCCGAGCTGCAGTCCTTTGTCGAGGCGGTCAGGTTCGATCACGTTGGCGTGTTCACTTACTCGCATGAGGAAGGCACCTCGGCCTACGGTCTGGAAGACGACGTGCCGGCAACGCTCAAACGGAAGCGTCAAAACGCGCTGATGGGACTGCAGAGGCGGATTGTTGCGCGAGCCCAGCGCTCCCGCGTCGGCAGCCAGGTCAGGATGCTGGTGGACGGCCCGTCGGCCGAGCACGACCTCGTGCTGCGGGGGCGGTTAGAGGGACAGGCACCTGAGATTGACCCCCAGGTCTACTTGACTGACTGCGACCCTTCGGCCATCACGCCCGGGGCGTTCCTCGACGCCGAAATCGTTGGCAGCCGCGGCTACGATCTGATCGCGCGGCCCGTCTCCGTCGAAGCGCGCTCGCGCGATGAGCGGCCGTTGTCCGGGGCTGAATCCGCGTGATAAGCTTGAGGGTCACCTAGGCGGAGGAAGACTCCAAGTGGGCTCGTGCCCACTTTTTTTGTTTCAGGACAGTTCAGGTAATGCAACCGCTTGAGCAGATTCGGGCGATTGCCGAGCGGGTTGCGGCGGCGCGGGGGTTGGAAGTCTGGGATATCCAGAGCCGCCGCGAAACGGGCGGGCATGTGGTCAGGGTCTTCATCGACAGACCAGGACCGTCGGCCACGCCTGATGACAGTGTGAGCATCGAGGACTGCGAGCAGGTCAATCGCGAAATCGGAACGATTCTCGACGTCGAGGACCCGCTGCCGTTCGCTTACACGTTGGAGGTTTCATCGCCCGGGCTGGATCGGCCGCTGCGCAACGTCGGGGATTACGAACGGTTTGCCGGGCGCCTGGCGAAAGTCGTGGTCAGTGAGCCGGTCGACAGGCAGAAGGCGTTTGAAGGGCACCTGCGCGGCGTGGATGGAGACGTCGTGCTGCTCGAAGCGCTGAACGGACGGGTGCACAGGCTGCCGCTGCGGCTGATCACGCGCGGCCGGCTGGAGGTTGAGTTTTAGCGGGTCTGAAGCGGACCCGCCCTACGATTCAGACGTAGGCCGGGTTCTGCGTGTTGGACCCGGCGGTGAAAGTGAATATGCAGAACCCGCTGATGCAGACGATCGAGGCGCTCGCGAAGGAAAAAGGCATCGAGGCCAACACGATCATTACCGCGATCGAGGACGCCGTCCTGACCGCGTCGCGCAAGTATTACAAGACCAACGAGAATCTCAAGACGCGGTTCAACCCGGAGACCGGTCAGGTCGACTTGTTCGCGATCAAGCATATTGTGACCGACGTGACCAATGACGCGACCGAGATCTCGCTGAAGGAAGCCCAGGACCTGTACGGCGACGAGGCCGAAGTCGATATGGAGATCGAGTTCCCCAAGCGCACCGACGTGCTTGGGCGAATCGCGGCGCAGACAGCGAAGCAGGTGATCTTCCAGAAAGTCCGCGAGGCCGAACGCGAGAACATCTTTGCCGAGTACAACGACCGCGTTGGTGAAGTGATCAACAGCACGGTGAAGCGCTTCGAAAATGGTGACCTCGTCGTCGAGATCGGCCGGGTGGAAGCGGTGCTGCCGCGGAAAGAACAGTCGCGCGCCGAAAGCTATACGCCGGGTGAGCGTATTCGAGCGGTGATCAAGGGCGTCAACCGCAGCGCCAAGGGACCCCAGATCGTCCTGTCACGCACGGACCCTGCCCTGCTCATCAAGCTGTTCGAGCAGGAAGTCCCTGAAATCTACGATGGGACGGTGATGATCCGCGGCGCCGTGCGTGAAGCCGGAGATCGCGCCAAGGTAGCCGTGTACTCACGAGAGCGGGACGTCGATCCGGTCGGTGCATGCGTCGGCATGAAGGGCACGCGCGTTCAGGCGATCATCCGCGAGCTGCGCGGCGAGAAGATCGACATCGTCGAGTGGTCGGATGATCCCGTGCAACTGGTGACCAATGCGCTCAGCCCCGCGAAGGTACAGCGCGTATCGATTGTCGATGAACGCGATCGGATCATGGAAGTCGTCGTCGAGGACAAGCAGTTGTCACTCGCGATTGGTAAGAAGGGCCAGAACGTCCGGCTGGCGGCAAAGCTGACTGGCTGGCGCATCGACATCAAGAGCGAGGAAGAAAAGCGGCGTGAAGTCGAAGCTGAGTTCGGCGCCCTTGGAAACGAGTCCGCAACGGCCGATGAAACGGGCAGTGAGCCGGCAGCGTCGGAAAATGAACCGGTGATCGACGAAGCCGGTACCGAAGGCGACGAGGCGAAGACCAGCGAGTAGGGCGATTTGAAACGACGGTCCGGCTGCCGCCTTCGCGCACGCGCTTCGGCGGCCAGGGATGCTGGACACTACGATAAGGAAGCGATTTGGCAACGGTTCGGATTTACAAGGTCGCGGAACTACTCGGCACGACGAGCCAGGAAGTGCTGGCGCTGCTCAAGCGCGATCACGGAATCGAGCTGAAGAGCGCCTCGAGCACGATCGAAGAGGTTGTCGCGCGATCGTTCGTCGAGCGTCTCGCGCGTCAGCGCAGCATCTCTCTTCCCGGCGGCGACATGTTCGCCGAGCACGCCGTTCCGGCCAAGACGGCCGCGAAGAAGGCGCCAGCACCAAAGAAGGCAGAACCGCCAAAGCCTGCGGCTCCGGTGCTTGGTCCGCCCCGTCTCGTCAAGACGATCAAACCGCATGCACCGGCCGATGTCGCAGCGGCGCCGCAAGTTGTGGCTACGCCGCCGCCGTCGCCGCCACCGCCGCCCGTTGTCGAAGAGCCTGTTGAAATTCCGGTGGCCGCCATCGCCACGCCGCCACCACCCATTGTCGAGGACGAACCTCCGCTTCCCGTCGAAGTCGATGACGCACTCCCGGTCGTGATCGTGCCCGAAGCTCCACCAATCGAAGAACCACCGGTTGTCGAAGAGACAATCGACGAGCCTCCAGCACCTGTCGCTGCAGCGGCCGCACCGACGCCGGCTTCAGTTGCTCCACCACCGCAGACCGGGCGCTTCGTTCCACCGACGATTCGTCTTCGAATCGAGGAACCGGGGAGGACGCCGCAACCAGCCCGTCCGCTCGCGCCCGCGAAGCGTCCTCCTGTCACGCAGCCGCGCATCGTCCAACCGCCGGCTCCGCCGCCGGCTGCGGGAACAGCCAAGGCGGCGACACCCGCAACAGGACGGACACAGGCGCCGCCACGATCAGGCAGCGGCGCCGCGCAACCAGCACGTCCTGCCACGTACGCGCCGGCGCGTCCGACGACGCCAGGGATGCTGGGCGGACCCCGTCCGCTGCCGTCACAGCCCGTGCGTACGCAGCAGCCGCAGTTCGCACGGCCTGGAACAGCTCCGGCCACGCAGGCGCGCCCGCCGTTCGGTCAACGGCCGCCGGCAACCCAGCCGCGACCGCCGGCGGCGCGACCTCAGCAGGCGCGTCGCGATCGTGCGCCACAACCGTCCGCGCCGGCAGCGCCAAGTGCCCCACCGCCAATTACGCGCATCATCACGTTGGCTGAAGGCATGACGGTGAAAGATCTCGCCGACAAGCTCGACGTCCGCGTGAAGGATGTCCTGGCCAAGTTGCTGATGCGTCGCATGATGATGACCATCAACAGCACGATGGACGTGGAGACGGCCAAGGACATCGCGCGTGAATTCGGCGCCGAGATCGAAATGCGGAGCTTCGAAGAAGAGCTCGTCTCGGCCGAGGGTGATGATTCGAAGCCCGAAGACATCAAGCCGCGCGCGCCTGTCGTGACGGTCATGGGTCACGTCGACCACGGCAAGACGTCGCTGCTCGACGCCATCCGGGAAACAAAAGTGGCCGAACGCGAGGCCGGCGGTATTACGCAGCACATCGGCGCCTATCACGTCGACGTGGGTGACAGCCGCAGCGTCGTGTTTCTGGATACGCCGGGCCACGAAGCCTTCACGCTCATGCGCGCACGCGGCGCCAAGGTCACCGACGTCGTGGTCCTCGTCGTCGCCGCCGATGACGGCGTGATGCCGCAGACGCGCGAGGCGATCGATCACGCCAAGGCCGCGAACGTTCCCATCGTGGTGGCGATCAACAAGATCGACAAGCCGGGCGCAAACCCGGACAACGTCAAACGCGAGTTGGCCGAGCTCAACCTGGTGCCGGAAGACTGGGGCGGACAAACGGTCATGGTGCCAGTCTCCGCGAAGAAGCGGCAGAACCTCGATCAGTTGCTCGAGATGATTCTGTTGTCCACCGACATCCTCGAGCTGCGCGCCAACCCGAAACGCAGCGCATCGGGCGCAGTGCTTGAAGCCAAGCTCGATCGCGGGCGCGGCCCTGTCGCCACCGTCCTGGTACAGGACGGCACCCTCAATGTCGGCGACAACTTCATCGCCGGTCCCGTGGTCGGCAAGGTCAGGGCCCTCATCGACGATCGCGGCCGACCGGTGAAATCCGCCGGGCCAGCCACTCCGGTCGAAGTACTCGGTCTGACCAGTCTGCCGCAGCCAGGCGACCCGTTTCAGACCGTCGCTGATGCGGCAAAGGCGCGACAGATCGCGACGTTCCGCCAGGCGCAGGCCAAGGAGCGCGCCCTCGGCGCCAAGGGCGGCCGCCTGACGCTTGAATCATTGAAGGAGCAGATTGCCGAGGGTGGCGTCAAGGAACTGCCGCTCATTGTGAAGGCTGACGTGCAGGGCTCTGCCGAAGTGCTCGCCGACACATTGACCAAGCTCTCGGATGACAAGGTCAAGATTCGCATCATCCGGTCTGGCGTCGGTGCGATCAACGAGTCGGACGTGCTCCTGGCTTCTGCCTCCAACGCCATCATCATCGGATTCAACGTCCGGCCGGATCGCAACGCGCACGAGATGGCGGAACGCGAAGAGATCGACATCCGCCTGCACTCGGTGATCTACAACGTCACCGAGGAAATCAAGAAGAGCATGGCGGGCTTGCTCGAACCGACGTTCAAAGAGGTTCGGATCGGGTCGGCCGAAGTACGCGAGGTTTTCCGCGTGCCGAAGGTGGGCGCGATCGCGGGTTGCCTGGTCACCGATGGGCGGATCACTCGCGCGGGCGAGACCCAGGCTCGCCTGCTGCGCGACAACGTGGTCGTGTTCGAAGGCAAGATCTCGTCGCTCCGCCGTTTCAAGGACGATGTGAGCGAAGTGAAGAGCGGGCTCGAGTGCGGCATCGGGTTGCAGAACTACAACGACGTCAAGGTCGGCGATGTCATCGAGGTCTTCACGATGGAGCGCGTGGCTGTGACGGCGTAAGAGTGCCGCAGTGCGCGTAGCTGTTCTTCACGTCGAGATTCACATCCCCTACGCGCAGTCGCTGAAGGACAAGCGTATGGTGCTTCGACGGATCAAGGACCGGCTCCAGAAGTTCAACGTCGCGGTTGCGGAACTCGAGCACCAGGACCTGTGGCAGCGCGCCAGCCTGGGCGTCGTGGCCATCTCGAACACCACGATTCATGTCGAGCAGGAACTGGCTGCCGCGGCGGATGAAATCGAGCGTCTCGAGCCGGGACTCATCTCACGGTCGGAGGTCGAATATCTCACGTAATGGCTCAAGGCCACAGACCTGACCGCGTCGGCGATCAGATACGACAAGAGCTGAGCGATCTTCTCAGTCGCGGGGTCGTCCACGATCCTGGTATCGGTTTCATCACCCTCACCCGTGTGAAGATGTCGCCCGATCTCCAGCTGGCGCGCGTGTTTTACACGATGATGGGTGACGCCGCCGCGCGGCGCGAGACCGCCGCCGCGCTGGAGCGCGCCACGCCGTTCCTGCGGCGGCAGGTGGGCAGCCGGTTGCGCCTGCGGCGCGTGCCTGAGATTGAGTTCCGCTTCGACGAATCGGTCGCACACCAGGATCGAATCGAGCAGATACTGCGCGATCTGCACGAGGAAGAGGCGCAGCGGGCGGAACCTGACCCCGCTCCGGCGCAGCGGGCGGAACCTGACCCCGCTCCGGCGCAGCGCGCCGCCGACAGCAACAAACGAGGCGACCGAGGATAGCGACGGGCATGACCACCACAACCGCTGAAACAACGGCCGCTCGCGTCGCCGCAGAGATCCGCCGCCGGCAACGATTCGTCGTGGCCTCGCACGCACGGCCGGATGGCGACGCCATCGGCTCGTCGTTGGCGATGGCGCTGGCCCTGCGCCGGCTGGGCAAGGACGCGAGGGTCGTCAGCCGGGACCACGTGCCGCCGCAAATGCAGGTGTTCCCGGGTGTGGAGTCGATTGAGGTCGTCGAGAGCCTCGACGATCCCGGCGACGCTGTGATCATCCTGGAGTGCGGCGATGCACAGCGGACGGGAATCGCGGGCCTCGAACGCGGCTACGTCATCAACATCGACCATCACCCCGGCAACGCGATGTACGGCGCGATGAACTGGCTGGACCTGTCGGCGGCGGCGTGCGGCGAAATGGTCTTCGAGCTGATCGGCGAGCTGGGAGTCTCGCTGACACCGGAGATCGCGACACACGTCTATATCGCGATCCTCACGGACACCGGCGCGTTCCACTACTCGAACATCACGCCGCGAACGTTCGACATCTGCCGGCAGTGCGTGGAAGCGGGCGTGAATGCACCCGCTGTCGCCCGCAGCATCTTCGACAGCAACAATCTCGCCCGGCTCAAACTCTACGGCGCTGTGCTGCACAAGATGCAGCTCGATTCCTCGGGTCGGATCGCCACGGTGTCTGTCGATCAGCAACTCGCGCGCGAGTGCGGAGGCACCTACGATGACACCGAGGGCCTGGTCAATCTCCCGCTCACGGTGAAGGACATCGTCGCGGTCGCGTTTTTCAAGGAGAACGGTCCCGGCGATTGGCGAGTGAGCATGCGATCGAAGGGAAACATCAACGTCAACGCCATCGCCCGCGAGTTCGGCGGCGGAGGCCACACAAACGCATCCGGGTGCTCCGCGCGTGGTGAGTTTGCCGACCTGAAGGTGCTCTTCGAGACCAAGCTCGCGCAGGCAATAGACGCCGCAAGTTCGAAGCAGTGAAGCAATCGTTCACCCTTCTCGACTCTCACATCTCGGTTCGGCCGCTTGACCCTGAACACGAACTGAGAAGCCAGAAGCGTGAACACAAGTGCCATGGACGGCGTTCTGGTTGTCGACAAACCTCAAGGTCTGACGTCGCATGACGTTGTGGCGGTTGCGCGGCGTTCGCTGCGCGAGCGGCGCATCGGTCATACGGGAACGCTTGATCCACTGGCCACCGGCGTGCTGCCGCTCGCGTGCGGGCGGGCGACGCGACTCGTCCGGTTCCTCGTCTCGTCGGACAAGGAGTACGACGCAACCGTGCGATTTGGCCTCGCGACCGACTCGTACGACATTACCGGGGCAGAGACCGCGCGTTCCGACCGCGCCCCAACTGCCGCGGCTGTCGAAGCGGCGCTTACGGGGCTGCGTGGCGAGTACAAGCAGGTCCCGCCGGTGTTTTCCGCCAAGAAGGTCGGCGGAGAGAGAGCTTACGCAAAGGCGCGGCGGGACGAGGACGTAGTGCTGACCCCGGTCCCGGTCCGGGTGACACGTGCCGATCTACTCGAATTCACCGGAGCATCGGCTCGCATCGCCATCACGTGCTCAGCGGGGTTCTATGTTCGGAGCTTTGCGCATGCGTTGGGCGAAAGCGTCGGAACGGGCGCCTGTCTCGAATCTCTGCGGCGAACGCGCAGCGGCGAATTCACGATCGATCAGGCGGTCGAGCTCGAGCGTGTGCAGCGCGCCGGGGACGCAGTGACCGGTTGGATTCCGCTGAATCGTCTTCTCCCGGGGCTGCCATCAGCTCGCCTGGGCGCAGAAGGCAGAAAACGGGTCACTTACGGGCAAACGGTCCGGGAATCACACCTCGTCTCGAGTCGGGAGGCCATGTGCGGCAACGAAGGCACGTGGGTCAGATTGATCGATGAAGAGGGCCAACTCGTGGCCCTCGCGACGGTTGCCGGAAGCGGTGAATTTTTGCACCCGGCCGTTGTACTGATTTAGAATGGAATGTTTAGGGGACCAAGAAACACGCGAGACTGTACGGCGGTTCGGTGGATGTGGGGGCAGCAACGCCCTCGACAGTCAGGTCTGGACCGTTCGTGAAGGAGCCACCAGTGGCGTTGAGCAGGGATCGAAAGAGCGGCATCATCGGGACTTACAAGACACACGATGGCGACACCGGGTCGCCGGAAGTTCAGGTCGCGCTCCTCAGTGAGCGGATCAACTACCTCACCGAACATTTCAAGATCCACGCAAAGGATCATCACTCCCGCCGAGGGTTGCTGAAGCTGGTGGGCCAGCGTCGACGGCTGCTCGACTACCTCAAGAGTAAGGACTCCGAGCGCTACGCCGATCTCATCAAGCGTCTCGGCATACGTAAGTAGACCTAGTCACATGCACAACGTTAACTTGCAGAGGCGCGAGATCCAGGTTGGATCACGGACACTGTCCCTCGAAACGGGCAAGCTTGCCAAGCAGGCCCACGGCGCCGTGATCGTCCGTTCTGGCGACACGATGGTGCTCGTCGCGGCCTCGCGCGCGGCCAGTCCGCGGGACGTGGACTTCCTTCCGTTGACCGTCGACTACCGCGAATACGCCTACGCGTCCGGACGAATTCCTGGCGGATTCTTCAAGCGCGAGGGCAAGGCGGCAGAGAAGGAAGTGCTGACCAGCCGGCTGATCGATCGGCCGATTCGCCCACTCTTCCCGTCAGGCTGGCGATACGAGACGCAAATCATCGCGCTGCTCTTATCCGCGGATACGGAGAACGACGCCGACGTCCTGGCGATAACCGGTGCATCCGCCGCGTTGGCGATCTCGGAGATCCCGTTCGAGAAAACCGTCGCCGGCGTCCGTGTCGGCATGGTCAACAACGAGTACATCATCAACCCGACCTACGCGGAGCGCAAACAGAGCACCCTCGATCTCGTCGTAGCCGGTACGCGCGACGGAATCGTGATGGTCGAAGCCGGGGCCAAGGACGTCTCAGAAGCGCAGGTCGTCGGGGCGCTCGAGGCGGCACATGCGGCGATCAAGGCGATCGTTGCCGGCATCGAAGATCTGAAGGCGGCCGCCGGTAAGAAGAAGCTTGCTGTCGAAGCGAAGACGATCGCACCGCAGTTCTATCAGCAGGTCGAGCAGAAGGTGCTCGGGCCTCTTACCCAGGCGATGCGCATCAAGCAGAAGCTGGAGAGCTACGGCCAGGTCGATGCCGTTCTGAACGACCTGCTCGCGTCGCTGCCCGAAGGCGACGAGCAGCAGAAGAGCGACGCCGAGCATATCTTTCACGAGCTCCAGGAAAAGGCGATGCGCGACGAGGCCCTAGAGCGGGGTTTGCGCCTCGATGGCCGGAAGTTCGACGAGATCCGCCCGATCTGGACCGAGACCGGTGTGCTTCCCCGCGTGCACGGCTCAGTCGTTTTCACACGTGGCGAAACACAGGCCCTCGTGAGCTGCACGCTCGGCACCGCCGACGATCAGCAAAAGATCGAGCACGTGACCGGAGAGCAATACAAGCGTTTCATGCTTCACTACAACTTCCCGCCATTCTCGGTCGGCGAAGTCGGCCCGCAACGGGGACCCGGTCGCCGCGAGGTTGGTCATGGCGCGCTTGCAGAGCGTGCCCTCGCGCCGGTGGTGCCGCCCGAGGAGAAATTCGCCTACACCGTCCGTCTCGTCTCCGACATCCTCGAATCGAACGGCTCCTCCTCGATGGCCTCGGTGTGCGGCGGCTCGATGGCGATGATGGACGCGGGCGTGCCCATCACCTCGGCTGTGGCCGGCATCGCGATGGGCCTCATCATGGATGAGAAGACCGGAAAGTACGCCGTCCTCTCGGACATTGCAGGCGCCGAAGACCACTACGGCGACATGGACTTCAAAGTCGCTGGCACCGCGCATGGCATCACGGCCCTGCAGATGGACATCAAGGTCACCGGCATCACGTCGGAGATCATGGCCAAGGCCCTCGAACAGGCGCGCGCCGGCCGCCTGCACATCCTTGGCGAGATGGCGAAGACGCTTCCTGCCACGCGCGGCAACATGTCGAACTTCGCCCCGCGCATCATCACGATCAAGATTCCCGTCGACAAGATCCGCGACGTCATCGGCCCCGGCGGCAAGATGATTCGCAGCATCATCGAGCGCACAGGCGTGAAGATCGACGTCGAGGACAACGGCCAGGTCAACGTCGCGTCGGCGGATGGCGAGTCGGCCGCAAAGGCGATCGGCATCATCCAGGAACTGACCGCGACGCCCGAGCTCAACAAGACATACATGGGCAAGGTGCAGCGCATCACCGATTTCGGCGCGTTCGTCGAAATCATGGCGGGCACCGACGGTCTGCTGCACGTGTCGGAGATTGCCAATCACCGCGTGAAGGACGTGCGCGATGAACTCAAAGAGGGTCAGCAGATCCTCGTGAAAGTCATCAACATCGATCCGACCGGCAAGATCCGACTCAGCCGCAAGGCTCTGCTGCAGGAAGAAGGGCAAAAAACAGGCGCAACCGCGCCTGCCGCCAAAGAGTAAGCAATCCTGTGCACCGACGAACCGGGACAGGGTCCCGGTCGTCTAAAATGCAGAGATGAAGCTGAAGAGTCGGACGTCCAGCCTCCTGGTCGTAGGCGTGGTGAGTCTGCTCTCCCCTTTCGCGCTCCATTCGATAGCTCACGGCTCGACAAGCTCGCCGTGGCCTGAGCCTGTCGAAGGCCAGGAGCAGGCCCCCAATAGACGCGAGATCACGCTTACGGCTCGCAACTACCGGTTCTCCCCCGCCCGGATCGAAGTCGCCCAGGACGACCTCGTCAAACTCACGGTGCAAAGCGAAGACAACGCGTACAGCGTGACGATCGACGAGTATCGTGTCTCGCGGCGCGTACCAGCCGGTGGCTCCACGACGCTGGAGTTCCGCGCTGATCGTGCGGGAACGTTCGCCTTCTATTCCAATCTGACCAACGACGCCAGGCACGCCCAGATGCGAGGGGAACTGGTCGTTCGCGGGCGGTAAATCGCCATCCGTAGAGGCGGGTCCTCAGACCCGCCTGATTAATCCGGCGACCAAGCCTTTGCCGCTTCGATGCGCGCGGCGGTGGATGGATGAGTGTGGAATAGCAGCTCGACCAATCGCGACGGGCGATCTTCTGCGAGGTTGGTGGCAGCCAGCCGCTTCATGGCGCTGATGAACGCTGTCGAATTCCTGGTGGTGTCGAGGGCGTAACGATCGGCACGCCGCTCGTGGGCGCGTGACAGCGCATTCGCCACGGGCGCGAACAAGAGCGACACTAGGCCGCCAGTCAATGCAACCAGCGGCAAGCCCGCCACGTCTGCTTTGCCGTCCAGACCAATTGTGAACGCGAAGCTCGAAAGCACGTAGTCCGCGGCATAACATCCGAGCGTCAGGAGCGCGGCCTCGAACGCCAGGGCCGACCAGATATCCCCGTAGACATGGTGCGCGAGCTCGTGCGCAAAGACGGTCTCAATCTCATCGTCGGAATGCACGGCGAGCAACGTGTCGGACACGAGGATGCGACGCGTTCGACCGATGCCAACCAACACGGCGTTTGCCCTGGTCGTGCGATCGCCAACCCGCCATTCGTAGGCGCCAAGCACAGGAGTGCCCGATTTCTCTGCCAACGCCAGCAACCGTTCACGCAGCGTCTCACGCGCAAGAGGCCGGATGTCGTAGAAGAGCGGGAGCAGGAAAACCGGCGCGAGCCTCGCCAACACGATAAGCCCGGTCACGAAGACTATCGACGACAGCAGCCACCAGAGTTCCGGGGCGGTACGCAGCAGCCAGGCGACGAGCACACCCGCAACCACGAGCACGATCAAGGCGATTACCGCCGCCTTGAAGTGATCCTTGAGCCAGCGTCCCGGCGTTTCTGTCGAGAGGCCATACCGCCGCTCGAGAACCACTCCGTAATAGAAGGCGAACGGCAGGTGGACGAGTTCGGTCAGTGCTGCGATCACGACGACGTACATCACGACAAGCGATACGAGGCCAGTTCCAACGCTGGACGCAATGCTTGATCGGATTGCGGAGGAAGCACCGCTCAGCACGAGCGCCAGGAGAAGGATGGCCTGCGCTGTCGTGTCGAGCGAAGAGGTTCGGCGACGAAGCCGGTGATATCTGGTCGACTTGTCTTCGTTGGCCACCGATCTTGATCTTGCAACGCCTTAAGAGCCCGGCGCTCCCCGTAATCCGACGCGCACGCCGCCGTTCGTCGTCTTGACGATCAGGCGGGGACCGCCACTGCCGATGCGCCCCGCCACGCGCTGGCGGCTATGCTCATCGTTGGACAAGGAAAGACCATCCTGCACGCGGACACCGCCGTTGTCGACCGTGGCCTCGAGGTCGGCGTTGACGCCGGGAGCGACGCTCAGCATGATGCCGCCGTTGACCGTCACCATCCGGGTGTCACCGGTGACCGCCTCGAGGTCCATCTGGATTCCGCCGTTGACGGTGGAGGCTTCGACGGCGCCCGAAAGTCCGCGCCCGGTGATGCCGCCGTTGGTCGACGACGCCTCGATTCGAACGCCCTGGATGTTCTCGAGTTTGACTTCGCCGTTCTGCGTCTTGAGGACGACGTTCAGGCCAGCTGGAATGCGCACGTCGTACTTGATCGAGATCTGACGCCGGCCGAACCTGCCACCCTCCTGGCTTGGGGGACCCTGAATCGAAACTCGATCCGGCCCGACCTCTTCACGCATGTCGGCCTTCTCGAGCATCTCGCGCGAGGCCTCTTCGTTACCGGCTCTTGCTTCACGCATGGCCCGCACCTCGACCTTCGTTCCCGATGACGGCGATGCGCTGATCTGGCCGTTGACGTTGATGATGTCGAGGTGCCCACCGGGCTTGATGTCGTAGGAACGGACCCACTCGTCAGTCGCTTGGCCGTGGTTGAAGTCGACCGACAGGCCGCCGCCCTCGCCAACCTTGACGTCGCATGCGGTGGACGCGAGGGCCAAACACAGCACCACGCCGCCGACCCACTGGTGTCGCACACTCATATGTTCGGAACCCCCCGAAACTCTACTACGTCCGGGACCGGCGGATCGTTCGGGATCCCTGCAACGACACCGGGTGTGATTTTCTCGTTATCCAGCGAAAATCACGCCCGGTGCCTTCAATTCAATTGGACCGAGATCAGCTTCGACACGCCCGGCTCTTCCATCGTCACGCCGTAGAGCCGATTCGCGATTTCCATGGTCTGGCGGTTGTGAGTGATGAGGATGAACTGGGTGCGGTCGAGCATGCCGCGCAGCATCTCTACGAATCGGTGTACGTTGGCATCGTCGAGCGGCGCGTCGATCTCGTCGAGCAGACAGAACGGGCTCGGCTTGTACTTGAAGATCGCAAACATCAGTGCGATTGCCGTGAGCGCCTTCTCACCACCGGAGAGCAACTGAACGCTCTGCAGGCGTTTGCCCGGCGGTGAGGCGACGATATCGATGCCGCTTTCGAGCGGGTCGTTTTCATCGAGGAGCGACAGCCCGGCTCGTCCGCCGCCAAAGAGCGTACTGAAAGTGCCCTGGAAGTTGGCCTGAATCGCCGAGAACGCTTCGCTGAACCTGGCCTTTGTCGTTTCGTCGATCCGTGCGATCGCCTCGGTGGTCTGGGCAATCGAGTCCACCAGATCGCGACGCTGCGTGGTGAGGAACACGTGGCGTCCTTCCAGCTCGTCGAACTGCTCGATCGCCATCATGTTGACCGGCCCCAGCCGCTCGATCTTGGTCTTCAAGCGCGCGATTGCTTCCTCTGCGGTCATCGTCGTCGGGACATCGACGGCGGCGCTCTCGACGATTGGGGCAACAGACTCGGCCTCGGGTGATGCGCCCGCCTCCTCGTCCGCCTCGGGGTCAGGTTCGTCGGCGGAGAGCGCGGCAGCGTCGGGTGTCGCCTGACCGGTCTGTTCCATCTGTTCGACTTGCGCCAGCACCTCGTCCAGCGTGGCCTGCACCGCGTCGACACACGTCTGGGCAAGGTGACTCAGATCACTCTCAGCAGTGGCCCTCGCCACTTCGAGTTCCCCGGCCTCGACCCGAATGTCCTCGAGCGCGCGGCGAGCCTGTCGAATCGCCACATCCTGTTCGTCGACCGTCGCACGAAGCGCGGCTGCGGCTTCGTCAGCTTCACGCAGCGTGCCGCGCATCGACTCGAGTGCGAGCACGTCGTCGTCCAAAGCCCGTTCGCTCGAGGCGATCGCGGCGATGAGCGCTTCGCGCCGGCCGTGCGTCTGCTGCCGCTCGGCGATCCTCGTCGCGATCCGGATCTCGAGCTCGCGTCCGCCCTCCTCGAGCCGAAGAACTTCCGCGCCGACAGCCGCCGCACGTTCGACGAGGGCGGCGTGCGACGCGCGAGCCTCGGCAGCTTTCGTCGCCAGCGCGCTGGCGGTCTCGCGGCCAGTTGCGAGACGCCGTTGCGCCTCGGCGAGATCGTCTTCGACGACTCGCTGCTCTTCGGCGAGACGGGCGATGGAAACCTCGGCTTCCGTCCGCCGTGCGTCGAGCGATGCCAACTCTTCCCCGGCACGCCCACGCTCCATGGCGACGAGATCAGTCTTGCGCGTCAGGCGCAACGATTCCTCGGCCGCGCGCGCCAACTGCGCATCGTGCGCGACGAGCGCCTTCTCCTGGTCGTGCTCCTCGTCCTGGAGAAGCGCGATAGCCGTGGTCGCTTCCACGATGTGAGCGTCGAGCCGCGCGACGTCGTCGGCCAGGCGGGCCAGCATCTGGCGATCGCGCTCGACCTTCTCGCGTAACTCCTTGATTTCTCGTCGCGTGGCGAGAATGCCGCGTGACTCGACTCGCGCTCCACCGGCAACCAGGTGCGGCCCGCGCAGCACGTCGCCATCAATCGTCGCGATCGGCGCTGTCGTCTCGTGCGAGAACGCCACCGCCTGCTCGAAACTCTCGGCCACATAGGCCTCGGGAATCACTTTGAGAATCGTGGTCGCATGCGGGCCGTTGACACGCAGCACGTCCGACACCGACACGATGCCAGGTGCGCGAAGTACATCGTACGGGTGGTATCCGTTCGAGCCCGGTTCGACGACGACGAAGCCACATCGACCCGCGTCCTGCTGGCGGACGAGCGACAACCCGGCGGCCGCCTGGTCGTGGCGCTCGACGATCACATGCTGCAGCAGATCGCCGAGGCAGGCCTCGACGGCACGCTCATAGCGGCTGTCGACTTCGAGATAGTCGGCGACGGCGCCCTGCTGCGCCACGCGCCCGTTGGCCTGGACCAGCACCATTCGCGCGGCATCGCCGAAATCTGCGCGGCTCGCGGCCAGTTCTTCCAACGATGCGAGTCGGCCCTCAACTGCGGCCAACTCCTGCTCGCGGGCGCGAAGGTCTCGTGCCCGCTCTTCGTGCTCGCTGCGTGACAGCGTCAGCTGCGCGCGCCGCTCTGTCAGCGCAATCGTGATCCGCTCGAGCGCCGCCTGCGACTGAGTTCTCGCGTCCGCGGCAGACGCATGATCTGCGTCGACTTTCTCGCGCTCGCGGCGGACATCGTCCTGCTCGACATCCAGCCTGGCGAGCTGCTCAACTACGCGCTCGAGCTGTGTCGCGGTGTGGTTCATCACGTGGCGCACGGTCATCGTCGCGTTGGACGATCGGAAGAGCTCCGCGCGAATCTCTTCGACCCGTGATTCGAGACCTTCGATCTGCGATTGAGCCTCCGCATGCTCGGCGCTGGCCGATGCCATCACGCCGCCGGCCTCGTCGCGCGTTCGCTCGATCTCGAGCGCCGCTTCGCGTCGCGTTTCGAGAGCAACGCGCGCAGGTTCGCGACGGAATTCGAGCTCCTGAATCTCCGCGGCAATCTCCGTCCCGCGGCCATCCAGTGTCTCGACCTGCTGTCGATTGAATTCCTGTTGCTGCTGCCGCAGATTGATATCGAGCGCGCGCGCGTGGGCCTCTTCGCGAATCTTCGCGGAAGCCGCTTCGGCCTCTGCCTGCTCGATGCGCAGCCGCGCCAGTTGCGCCTCGACCTCGGCAAGTTGGGCGAGGGCTCTGGCCTCACGCTCCCTGGTTATCGTCAGCCGGCTGCGCGCCGATGCGATTGACCCGGCGAGGTCACGATATCGACGCGCGAACAACACCTTTTCCCAGCGGCGATACTCTTCGCGCAGGCGGCCGTACCGCCGCGCCTTGGCTGCCTGCCGCTTCAATGCGCCACGCTGCTTCTCGACTTCAAAGACGATGTCGTCGATGCGAATGAGATTCTGCTGGGCGGCTTCCAGTTTCAGTTCCGCTGCCCGGCGGCGAGAGCGATACTTCGTGATCCCGGCGGCTTCTTCGATCAACTGGCGCCGGTCGGCCGGGCGCGAGCTGAGAATCATCCCGATCTTGCCCTGCTCGATGATCGAATACGCCTTGGCGCCAAGCCCGGTGTCCATCAACAACTCATGGACATCGCGCAGGCGGCACACGGCGCCGTCTATCAGGTATTCACTTTCGCCGGAGCGGTACAAGCGTCTCGTGACCTCGACATCGCGCGTGAACGCCTCGGCGAGCTCGCTGATCGAGGCGTGCCCGCTTCCATTCCCGTTCGTCCCCTCGTGTCCGCTGCCGTTCTGATGGTCAGGATGGAATTCTTGGAGCTCGACGACCTCGGATGCGGGCGTTACCGCACTGGGCGGAGCGGGAAGGCCAGCAAGACGTAAACGCACTTCGGCGGCCGCGCCCGGCTTCCGGGCGTCGCTGCCGTTGAAGATCACGTCTTCCATCTTGTCGCCGCGGAGGCTTTTCGCGCTCTGTTCGCCGAGGACCCAGGTGATGGCGTCGGCGACATTGCTCTTGCCGCACCCATTGGGGCCGACGATGGCGGTGACGCCCTGATCGAAGGAGAGCTCCGACCGATCGGAGAAGGACTTGAAACCCGAGATTTCGAGACGCTCGAGACGCATTACTGCCCCTTGATATTTTTACATTCTGGACCCGGCCGGCGTGCTGGGATACAGGCGGCGGGCGGCTGGATAAGAAGCGAGCCGAACGGGTTGGAGTCTAGCAGGGCCTAGTTATTGTGGCAAGACCTAAGTCCTACCACAATATTTTGGGCTAGGCGACCAATGATGAGGAGTGGCGCGCGGGTGCGCCATCCTCCTCAGCGGGCTGCCCGGCGGCTGCCGCTCTGCCGGGTCATGTTGAGGAGCTGCTGCGCTTCGGGGAACAGCCCCAATGCGAACTGCAGCTGCGGGTCGTGCTTCGCAAGATTCTTATAGGCCAGGGCGAGTCCGAAGAGATCGACGTCGATCTCCCGATGAATCATCGCCTTGATGAACTCCATGTCCGTCTGCCAGGCGCTTTCGTCGAAGGGGATCGGCGAGGCCTGCACCATCTTCTTGAACTCACTCAACATCTCGTCGGTGACTTCGAAGTCGGGACTCAATTCGCGAACCTGTCCGCCGCGACGGGAGACACGCGTGTCTCCCTGCCGCGTAAACTGCTGTGCGTAGTTGTCGAACAGATTGCGCGCGGCAATCGTGCGACCGAAGCGCGTGGGGTTGAAACCATCCGACGGACCATCGAATCGACGATCGGGCTCGATTCCACCACCGCTGTACACCTTGCGGCCGGCATCGGTGTACTTGAGATCGTCGGACTTGTGGACCTTGTTGCCGTCCTGTTCGCGCCAGGTGTAAGTCAGGTACTCATCGAAGCCGACATCCCAGGGACGCTGAATGAGTCTGCCGCTGGGTGTGTAGTAGCGAGCGGTCGTGATGGCTGCCCCTGCTCCTTCGGCTACTCGGTAAACGGACTGCACGAGCGCTTTGCCGAAGGTCGTTTCACCAACGATCAGCGAACGGTCGTGATCTTGAAGCGCGCCCGACACAATCTCCGAGGCGCTTGCACTGCTGCGATTGACCAGCGTGATCATCGGCACGCGCAAGTAATCGCTTTGTTCCGTCGCGCGATAATCCTGGTCTGAATTGGGCACGCGGCCGCGCGTGTACACGATCAAATCGCCCTTGGGCAGGAATCGATTCGACACGCGAATCGCCTGGTCGAGCGCGCCGCCGGGATTACCGCGCAGATCGAACACGAGTCGCTGCATTCCCTGCTTCGTCAGGCTCTCGAGCGCGCGACCCAGCTCCTGATCGGTGTTCTCACCGAAGTCCTGCAACTTGATGTAGCCCGTCGTCGCATCCAGCATCACCGCGGCGGGCACGGTCGGGATGTGCACCTCGTCGCGCATCACGGCGAGATCGATCAGCCCGTCGTAGCCGGCGCGACGAATCGAGATGTTGACAGACGACTGCTTCGGTCCGCGCAATCGGCTGACGGCTTGCTCGCTCGTCCACCCTTTCGCGTCCTCACCTTCAATCTTGGCGATCACGTCGCCGCGTCGAAGTCCCTTCTGGTGCGCCGGGGATCCTTCGAAGACATTGAAGATGGTGACGTCGCCATCGACCACGTTAATCGTGATCCCGAGGCCGTAGTAGCGACCCTCCTGGCGCTCGCGCATCTGCGCGAAGCTGCGGGGATCCATGAAGCTCGAATGCGGATCGAGCGTCTGCAGCAGGCCGCTGATGGCGCTGTAGACGAGCCGGTCCGATTCGTACTCCCCGACGTAGTTGTCCTCGATGGCGCCGAGCGCCGACGTGAAGACTTTGTATTGATCGGGAATCTGATCCTGGGCGACAAGCGCGCTGCGCCCCCAGAACCCGCCGGCTACGGCAGAAAAGACGATGACCAGCCCACCAAAGGTGAGAAAACGAGAGCTGCGCATCCCAAGCATATTACTAGCAATGTACACCCTCCCCTCGACCCCGTCCACAAGGGATTTCCATAGTCGTATGAACCATTTGCAGGGAGCTATAATCGTGTGAAGCACTTGCGGGGAGCTATAATTCCCGTGAAAGCGCTGCCGAGCGCCGGTTCGGCGAACCGACTGGAGTACGCCTATGTTTGGCTCAATTGGAATGCCCGAGCTGGTCATCATCCTGGTGATCGCTCTCATCATTTTCGGCCCGCGCAAACTACCCGAGCTTGGCCGTTCGCTCGGCAAGAGCCTTGGTGAATTCAAGCGAGCCTCGAACGAGCTCCGCAACACGCTGGAAGAGGAAGTCAGGGTTGAAGAGCAGCGCGAGCAGAAGGCGAAGATGCAGGAGGAACAGGCCACGGCTCTCGCCGCGAGCGCCCAGCCGATCACACCCGGATCGTCAGGTTCGCCGGTGACCGAGCCCGCGGAACCGACCATCAGCCGTACCAACACCGGCACATCCGCGTAAGGCCCACTCGATGGCGCTCGTGCCGTTTCCAAAGAAATCGGCGCCGTCGGCGCCCGACGACGATCCCGATTGGGAGGACGAAGAATCCGAATCCGAACAGGGGAAGATGTCGTTCCTCGACCATCTGGACGAGTTACGACGGCGGATCATCTACTCGCTCGTGGCGGTCCTGATTGGGCTCGGCATCGCGCTGTTCTTCATTACCCCGCTCTTCCAGTTCATTTTCCAACCAATGCAGGCGCTGCTGCCTGCCGGTCAGACGCTGATCTACACCGACCCGAGCGAGGCCTTTTTCCTCCAGATCAAGATTGCGCTGATGGCCGGGCTCATCCTGGCGTCGCCGGTCGTCTTCTCGCAGGTCTGGCTCTTCATCGCACCAGGACTCTACGCACACGAGAAGAAACTGGCGGTCCCCTACGTCGTTATGTCGTCGACCTTGTTCGTCGCCGGTGCGGCCTTCTCGCACTACCTCGTGTTTCCGATCGTCTGGAGATTCTTCGTCAGCTTCACCAACGATTTCCTGACGTTCATGCCCAGGGTGGAGCCGGCGTTCTCCATGTACCTCCGCCTGATACTCGCCCTCGGCATCACGTTCCAGCTGCCGACCCTCGTGCTGTTCCTCGCGCGGCTCGGAATCGTCACGCCGCGTCTGATGATCCGCCACTTCAAGTACGCCGTGCTGATCATCGTGGTGGCCTCGGCGGCGCTCTCGCCGGACGGCGGCGGCGTCGGCATGCTGGCCATGGGCGGACCTGTGATCATCCTCTATATCCTCAGCATCGGTCTCGCCTGGATCTTCGGAAAGAAGCGAACAACGGCGGTCGAGAGCACGTAGCCGTCTTGACGCCTGATTCGGGCCTCGCTAGCTTCAGGCGGTCGTGAACGACGTGACTCGGACGACCTCACGCGTTCGTGAAGTAGATCGACTCATCGCCGATCTCGAATCGCCTGATCCAATTCGTCGGGACGCGTCGGTGGCGCGCTTGCGCGTGCTCGGCGTCCGCGCGGTTTCTCGCCTCGAACAGTTCATTGAATCGTCCGCCGCCCCGGGTGTACGCGCGCTTGCGATGAGTGCGCTCGAAGGGCTGGATGATTCCCATGGGTGCGAGATCGCGGTGACTGCGCTCAACGAGCCGCACATCGACGTCGTGGTCGCCGCGCTCGGGGTCCTGCGCAGTTGGGTACCACGGGAAACCGGCACACGGCTGCTCGAATCGATCACGGCAATCGCCGTCGACCGCCGTCGCGACGCCCGGATTCGTGTGGCTGCGCTCGATGCGCTCTCGGAGTTGCCAGACCACCTGGTTCGGCCGATTCGCGAGCAGGCACCGCCGCCGGAGTCGGCCGGTCCGCCGCTCGACAACCCCGTAGCGGCGCGTGAATGGATCGAGGCTCATGGCGGTAAGGCCACGCTGGCCACCCTGCACGACGCGATCAAGGCCTTCCACGAAGCGGAGGCTCGGGAAGACAGCCGTGGGCGCCAAGAGTGGCTGAAAGCCAGAGGCGCTGCTCACCGAACGCTTGCTGCGCGCGGAAGCCGCCTGGCCCTGTACGACGCCCGCGAAACATTCAGTACAGCGAAGTCCCCGTTGCCGGCGGGATTTCTGGAGGCCATGGGGCAGGTCGGCGATGCCAGGTGCCTGGAACCGTTGGCGCACGCGTGGTCAGCGACGCGAGACGCCAGTTGGCGCGCGCAACTGTCCGCGGCGGCCCGCCAAATCGTCGCGCGAGCCAAGCTCACGGGGCGGAGCACGGTGGTCAAGGGTATCCGCGCGAACTGGGCGGGGTTCATCTAAGCCGGGACTCGGGGTAGGGACCCGCGATTCGGTTCGCGGCTCGTTTGAGTGCCCGCGGGGGTCACTTCTCCACGCGTAGCGTGCGCGTCGCGAACGACATGCCGTCGACCAGGATTTCGACCGTGTACTCGCCAGGCGGGAATCCGCTGGAGTTCTGAATGTGGAACTCCGTCGCGGCATGATCGCGATAGCTGACTTCCTTCGTTTCCTCACTCACCAGGCGGCCCGCAAAGCGCCAGCGCACACCGATGGTGCCCGCGCCCGGACCGTCCGTGAGCACCGAGGCAAACATGGTGTCGTCAGGCTTGAACCTCGTGGTGTGATTGCCCACGCTCTTATCCGAATTCAGTGAGCGCCCGGTTTGAATGGTCGTCACGCGCAGTGGACCACTCGGACGGCACGCAGCAACAAGCCCGCAAATCACGAGCACGATTGCAACAGTGAGTGTCTGTGTACTTCTCAACTTACTTACCAACTTTGCCCTTCGCCCTTTGACTGTACCTTTGACTTTTGACCTTTCTGACTAGTATGCCTTGGCGAACCACGCGTGCACCGTAGCGCCGCCGCCACACTTGAGGCAGGTCTTCCCGGCCGCGGTGGTTCCTGTGAACGGGATGTTTCGGATCGTCGCCTGTGTCTCAGCCTTGATCTCAGCCTCACAGCGCGCAGAGCCGCACCATGGTGACACCACGAATCCTGGCCGCCCTTCCATGATCTGCTTAAACTCGTCGTAGGAATCGGTGTGCGTCGTGTGGTCCTCGCGGAAGGCGAGCGCACGGGCAAAGAGCGCCTGCTGAATCGACGCGAGCATTCCAACGACGTGCGGCGCGAGTCCCTCCATCGCCGCCGACGACTTCTCACGAGTATCGCGGCGGGCCAGCATCACCTGCGACTTCTCGATATCCTTGGGGCCGATCTCGAGACGCAGTGGCACGCCGCGCAATTCCCATTCGTTGTACTTCCAGCCGGGTGTCTGGGTGTCGCGGTCGTCGAGCATGACGCGAACGCCGTTCGCCACGAGCTCATCACGGATCGCCTGGGCGCGCGGCAGCACGCTCTCTCGCCAGTTGCCTCGGGGTATCGGCACGATCACGACCTGGTATGGCGCGATCCGTGGCGGCAGGATCAATCCGCCGTCGTCGCCATGCGTCATGATCACGCCGCCGATCATGCGCGTCGAGACGCCCCAAGACGTGCCGTAGACGTACTGCACCGACTTGTCGCGTGCCTGAAACTTGATGTCGAACACCTTGGCGAAGTTCTGGCCAAGATTGTGAGACGTCCCCGCCTGGAGCGCCCGGCCATCACGCATGAGCGCCTCGATGGAGTAGGTCCGATCTGCTCCGGCAAATTTCTCGCTGTCGGTCTTCTGACCGTCGATGACGGGCATCGCCAGTTCGGTCTGCGCGAAGTCTTTGTAGACGCCGAGCATCTTTTGCGTTTCCGCTTCCGCCTCCTCGGCAGTCTCGTGCGCCGTGTGTCCCTCCTGCCAGAGAAATTCAGTCGTGCGCAGGAACAGGCGCGTCACCTTCTCCCACCGCACCACATTGGCCCATTGATTGATCAAGATGGGCAGGTCGCGCCACGACTGTACCCACTTCGCGTACATTGTCCCAATGATGGTTTCCGACGTCGGACGCACGACGAGGCGCTCTTCGAGCGTCTCGGTCCCACCTTGAGTGACCCACGCCACTTGCGGAGCAAAGCCTTTGACGTGCTCGGTCTCCTTCATGAGGAGACTTTCCGGGATGAAGAGCGGAAAGTAGGCGTTGACGTGCCCCGTCGCCTTGAAGCGGCGATCGAGCCCCTGCTGAATCAGCTCCCAAATGGCGTAGCCATAGGGGCGAATCACCATGCAGCCCTTCACCGGCGAGTAGTCGGCCAGCTCGGCTCGACGAACGACATCGATGTACCAGCGTCCGAAGTCTTGCGACTGCGGCGTGATCTCGGTTGGCAGATCAGGAATCTCGGTTTCTTTGGTCATGAACGCTATGAACTCCCACCCCTCGACGCCTAGTCGAAGGCCAGCACCCAACTCCCCGGTCCCAACCCTGACAAGACGCGCTTGGGAGTTGGAATTTGGAAGTTGGGAGCTGTCAGGTCCGCACGTCAGAGACGTGCTTCTGCCAGTGTATATCGTCGCGGTGGGGGAAATCCGTGCGGAAGTGTCCGCCGCGGCTCTCCTCTCGTCGGAGAGCTGCTTTGGCAATCAGCAGGCTGACGGTGACCAGGCTCGTCAGACGACGGAACTCGCGGTCGGATGCCGACTCCGGGCGCGCCTGCGTCAGCAACCCCCGCCACGATGAGAGACGCGCGACAAGGCCTTCCAGCGTCTCGCGTGAGCGCAGGAGTCCAGCATGCCGCCACATCAAATCGCGTACAACGTTCGCCGCGAGTGGTCCGGCACTGCAGTCAGTTTGCAGTGGCATCGGCTCCGACGCCACCGCGAAGAGCACGGCCGGCCTCAAGGGTGCGGCCATCGCAGCGGCGGCCCTGGCGCCAAACACGAGCCCTTCGAGCAATGAGTTGCTGGCAAGCCGGTTCGCCCCATGGACACCGGTACACGCCGCCTCACCGGCGGCAAACAGCCCTGCAATCGACGTGCGGCCGTCCAGATCGGTCTCGATGCCGCCCATGACGTAGTGAGCGGCGGGGCTGACGGGGATCCGGTCGGTCGCCAGGTCGAGTCCCGCGCGTCGACACGCCTCGGTGATGGCCGGGAATCGACGCCGCACGTACTCGTGATCGAGGTGAGCCATCGAGAGGAACACTGGCGCACTGGTCCGTTCTACTTCGCGAACGATGGCACGTGCGACGAGATCGCGTGAAGCCAGGTCGCCCGCCGACTCGTAGCGCTGGACGAAACGTTCGCCGCCAGCATTTACCAGCCAGGCGCCCTCACCACGTAGTGCCTCCGACAACAGGAATCGTGGCGCGCCTTCCACGTTGAGGGCTGTCGGGTGGAATTGAATGAACTCCAGGTCGGCCACACGAGCGCCAGCCTCGAACGCCATCGCGATGCCATCGCCAGTCGCGATGGCCGGATTCGTCGTCTCGCGAAAGACCTGACCCGCACCCCCGGTCGCCATCAGCGTCCGCGCCGACTCCACGTGATCGACTCTTCCCTCGCGGTCGACGAAGACGGCGCCTCGACACTCGTCGTCACGCGTCGTCAACGACATTGCCAGGGCGTCATCGAACACACGTACTCGAGGATGCGACTGAACTTTCTGCCAGAGGACGCGCCCGATCTCGCGGCCCGGTGTGTCGCGCGCGTGAAGCACGCGGCGAACGCTGTGTGCCGCTTCTCGCCCAAGCGCAGGGTTTCCGGTCGAATCGCGATCGAAACCGACGCCCCATTCGATCAACTCGCGCACGTACTTCGGGCCGTCGTCGACGAGTACTCTGACCGCGTTGCCGATGCAAAGACCATCGCCGGCAGCGATCGTGTCGGCACAGTGCAAGTCCGGGGAGTCGTCTGGACCGACTGCTGCGGCGATGCCACCCTGGGCGTAGCCGGTATTGCTTTCGCGGGGATCCGCTTTCGTGAGCATGACGACGTCGCCGGTTTCTGCCAGCGAGATCGCGGCGCGAAGCCCGGCGATGCCGCTGCCGATGACCAGAAAGTCGCCGCGCACACCCACGGACTGTTATCCTATCAATTCATGGACGTCGACTCGGGTGGGTAGGGCGGTCCTGTTTTGTGGACCCGCCGGGTCGACAGAACAAGACCCGGCCCACGCGTATCCAAAGCCCCGACTTGACTTATCCCATCCACATCGACGTCACCACCGGCAACCGGATCTCACCCATTCTGATCGGTGAGGGCCTCACGGACGACCTCGGCGCCTTGCTGGATCGTCATGGCATCGGCCCGAGACGTTTCATCGTCTCCAATCCTGTGGTCTGGCGGCTCCATGGCGAGCGGCTGCGCGCCGCTCTCGGCGATGGAGACCCGATCCTCCTGTCCGATGGAGAACGATTCAAGAACCTGCAATCGGTTTCGAAGATTTACGAGCCTCTCATCCGGGCGAATGCCGATCGGGGAAGCACCATCATCGCTGTCGGTGGCGGCGTGGTCGGGGATACGGCAGGGTTTGCCGCCGCCACATTCCTCCGCGGAATCCCCATCGTCCACGTGCCGACGACGCTCCTGGCACAAGTCGATAGTTCGATCGGCGGCAAGGTCGGCGTCAATCACGCGCTCGGCAAGAACCTGATTGGCGCATTCCATCAGCCCGCTCTCGTCGTGATTGATCCGGCGTTGCTCAAGACGCTGCCGCGTCGGGAGTTCCGTTCCGGGCTATATGAGGTCGTGAAGTACGGCGTGATCTCGAGTCGCGAACTCTTCGATCGGCTCGACTCCGACGTCAAGTCGCTGTTTGCGAAAGACGGCCACGCGCTCGTGCCGGCCATCGTCGAGTCGTGCCGCATCAAAGCGGATGTGGTCTCGAAAGACGAACGCGAGAGCGGGCTACGTCGCATTCTCAACTACGGCCACACCGTCGGTCACGCGCTCGAAGCCGTCACCAACTATCGCCGCTTCAGACATGGTGAAGCTATCGCGCTGGGCATGCTTGCCGCGGCTGATCTCGCGGCCGCCCGCGGCGCGCTCGCTGAACGAGAGCGCCAGGCCCTGGCGCAAATGATCGCCAAGCTGGGGCCGCTGCCCTCGGTCGCCGACCTCTCCATTCCCGAAATCCTCGAGGCGATGCGGCGCGACAAGAAAGTCGTCCACGGCCGCCTGCACTTCGTCATTGCAATCGAGATCGGCGCCACGATGACAGTGGACGATGTGACGGAAGACGAACTACGCGCCGTGCTCGTCAGGTTGGGCTTGCAGAATTAGCCGGGCCGCTGCCCCCGATACCCTGGCAGACTGACTGGCTAATTCTGGCAGTATCTCTCGCCGCGCTTCGTGCGGTAGTCCATTGCGCGGTCGTCGCAACGAGCACAAAGTCCGCGTCTGCGGCCGCAACGGGCTAGTCGAGCCCGTAGGTTTTGAGTTTCTGGACGAGCACTCTGTACGCGAGCTGCAGCGTCTCAGCGGCATGCGCCGCATTGCCGCGTGCCTCGTGCATCGCCAGCTCGATCTTGCGGCGTTCCACTTCAACGGCCACTCTGCGCTGCGCTTCGGCCAACGTGCCGGACAGATCAATCTGATCCCAGGGACTGACGGCCGGCGGCGATGGGACCTGTCGAAAAGACAGGTTGAGGTGGCGCTGATGAATGGCGTCACCTTCGGTGAGAATCACGGCGCGCTCGATGCAGTTCTGCAGCTCACGTACATTGCCCGGCCACGCGTAGGTCTTCAACTCGTCGACCGCGGAAGGCGCCAACGCGAGCGGTTTCTTATTCAGATCCTTGCAGAACCTGTCAATGAAGTGACGCGCCAGAATCAGCACGTCGCCGCCGCGTTCCCGAAGCGGCGGAATCTGGATCGGAAAGACGGACAGGCGAAAGTAGAGATCCTCGCGGAAGTGGCGCTCGGCGACTCGCTGCTTCAGATTGCGATTCGTCGCGGCAACGACACGTACGTCGACATGCAGCGATTGTGTACCGCCGACGCGCTCGAACTGCTTCTCTTCGAGCGCGCGCAGGATCTTTGCCTGCAGCGCGAGGGGAAGATCGCCGATTTCGTCGAGGAACAGCGTGCCGCGGTGCGCGATCTCGAAGCGACCAGGCTTGCGCTGGTTCGCGCCGGTGAACGCGCCTTTCTCATACCCGAACAACTCTGATTCGAGCAACGTCTCAGGGATAGCGGCGCAGTTGATAGCAACGAAAGGCCCGTCAGAGCGTGGGCTCAGCGCGTGCAGCGCGCGGGCGAAGAGCTCCTTTCCGGTTCCGCTCTCGCCTTCGAGCAGCACTGTGGCATCAGTGGCCGCCGCGCGATGAAGCTGCTGCGAGACCTGCTGAAGCTTCGCGTCTTCGCCAATGATGCGCGGCGCCCCGCGTCGTTCGGCGAGCTCCTGCTTCAGAAGAAAATTCTCCGTGACCAGGCGTCGCTGCGAGATCGCACGTTCGACCATCAACAGAAGGTGGTCGGGCTCAATGGGCTTCGCGAGGAAGTCCATCGCGCCTTCCTTCATCGCGGTCACCGCATCCTGGATGCTTCCATATGCGGTCATGACGACGACCGGAAGGTCGGCATCGAGCTCTTTGGCGGCGCGCAGCACGCCAAACCCGTCGCCCACCGGCAACTTCAGATCGGTGAGGACGACAACCGGACGGGTCTTACTGAGCTGATCGATGGCTTCCGCTTCGTCGCGCGCCTCGAGCACCATATGGCTATGCGCTTCGAGCGCATGCCGGAGCATGGTCCTCAGTGAATCTCTGTCTTCGACGAGGAGAATGGGGTATGAGGACATTGGTGATTTGATGATCTTTGATTGTTGATTCGTTGTTGATTGACGATTGTTGATTGTTGATTGGTGGCGCGATCAACCAACTGAGTGAATCATCAATCAAGAGTCAAGAAATCAAAAACAATTCAAGAATCAAAGATCAGTAATCGCCAATAGATTACCGAACCCATCCGGCCGGTACACCCGCACGTCGGGCTTCTTCCTGGATGTCGGCGATCCCTTTGGTGTGCTTCGCCACTTCATTCTTGACGCGATCGAGCTCGGCGATGCTCTTCTGACGCTTGGCTGAGACCTCATTGCACTGAGGTGGCGCCTGACAGGCGGTGAACTCGGCGTACAACCCGTTGATCTGACTTTGCAGCGCCGCGGCAAAGGTCTCGGCGCGTGCGAGCGCGTCACGTTCGGCCTTGATGCGATCCCGCCAGTAGGCTTCGTCCTTGACCTGCTTGCCGGATTCGCCCTGTTTCGCTTTGTCGTCGGCGTTCACATCAGGCTGCGACGGCGTTGCGGGGGCTGGAGTGGCTGCGGGCGTCGAGACATCGCGCGGATCCGACTTGAGGCTGTCGTTCGTGTAGACCTTCCCGGACGGCTTCGCAGTCTTCCGCTTGGCTTCGGTTTCCTTGGCAACGGCGCCCAGCGACTGGGCTGAAAGCGAGCCGGCAGCGAGCAGACCGAGTACGGCCGTCAAAGCCACGACGTTTCGTGGAAAACCGGTAACCAAGCGTGCACTCATGATCAGATTCTCGGACTCAGACCGCCCCCGGTCAAGACGATGTCGATGGGGCTTCGCCAAGCTCGGAAAGCCTGGCTCTTACCTTTTCGGCTTGAGAGGCGTTTGGGTCCAGTTCGAGGAAAGCTCGGTACTCGGCGGCGGCCTCCTGCCGCCTGCCGCTCTGATCGAGGGCCTGGCCGTACCACAGGTGGAAATCCGCCTGTCCGGGGGCAAGCTCGGTCGCCTTCGCGTAGGCCTGAAGCGCCGCTGGCAGGTCCCCCTTCGCCTCGAGAGCCCTGGCGAGATTGAAGTGAGTCACATAATCATCCGGGAAAAGACGCGCCGCATCAGTGTACCCGGTAACCGCCTGCCCCCACTCTTTCAGATCCCCGTAGGCCTTCGCACGATTGAAGTGATATGACCAGGCACCGTTCTCGATGCCGATCGCTCTGTCAAAGTACGGGATCGCCTCGCGCGCGCGGCCCGATCGCACGAGCGCCTGACCGAGATTGTTCAGGGCTTCGGCGTTGTTCGGATCGCGCTCGATTGCGGCAGTGAACTGCGTGAGGGCTGCCGCCACGTCACCACCGTTGTATGACGCAATGCCCGCTCTCGCAGCATCCGCGCCAGCAAACACCTTGTCCTGCGGAATGGCGAGTGAGGTCGAGGATGGCGTCGCAACCGTCTTCTGAGGCACCGGTGTGGCGGCGGCGGTGGCCGACGGCGGGGTCTGCGCGATAGACGAGAGAGTACCACGTCCCATCGCGATGCCTATCAGCGCCAGGACGCTCACGCCTCCGGCGATGGCTGCGTGCTTCTGCCACGGTCGCCGGACCGCGGGTCCCGCGGAAGGCGCCGCTTTGCTATCACCGCCGCACCGTCCGCAGCGCGGCCGTCCTGCGGGTACTGCAGAACCGCACACACCGCAAATCAACTCCGCGGCCACTACCTCACCTCACGCCAGGACAGAATACGGACACCGGCCTGTCCGACACCGTTGTTGAAATCCTGCGGGTCGCCAAACATCTCGACTCCATTGCCGGTGCCGAACACCAAATGCTGATCGACGATAAAGGGCGCAGTCGCCCGAGACCCAGTCGTCGTGCGTATCCTTGTACTGTCCTGGCTGTTCATCTTGTTGTCGTTGTTCGTGTCGTACGCGGGACCCCCGATGAACGTAAACCCGTAGAGGTTCCCATCGGGCTTCGCGCAAGCAAGAGCCTTATAGGACGTCGTCGAAAAGAACACGATGTCGCCGGCGACAGCCGGGAACGTTGAGACTTTCTCTTCGTCGCCCAATCCGTCGACCGCTGTCAGCTTGATGACCGCCGTCTGCGTTCCGCTCGAGCCCTGATCGAGAACTACGAACAACCCGTATTGCACATTGACGCCGTTGCTCGCCAGCAGATCGCTGCCCGTGCCAACAAAGAGGTACTGCTTGGCGTTGCCGATGCTGACGGTCGCCATCGATGAGAATATCGGGTGATCCGAAGCCTTCGACCCGCTGCCCGTACTGATGGAGTACAGGTTCAGCATTTGCGTGATTATCGGCGCGCCGGTTGCGTTGAGGCTCAGGTCGAAGCGCCAGATCTTGCCGTCGAGATCCCCAAGATAGGCCTTCGAGATGAAGCGCGAGTCTGCGGGGCCGGTAGCGACGGGATCGGCCTGCAATGCGTTCTTGAGCAGCGTGCAATTGTTGGCCGTCGCGCAGTTGTCGGCCGTCGACAAGGACGGATATAACGGCCCGTTCTCACCCTTGCCATCGTTGCCGACGTTACGGCTGTCGAGAACGTTCCCGGTCGCGACATCAAGAATATAGAACGTGGTTCCTGCCACGGTACCGCTGCGATTGGCCTGCTGCTGGATCGTGTACTTGAGGAAGCCGGAGCCGGTCAGCACGACATACGGTGACGAAGCCCCGCCGATCTGTCCCACTGCAGGATCAGACCAGGTCTCGCCTACGGTCTTTGCAATGGTAGGCGCGCTCGATGCTATGTCACCCCACTGACTCAACGCAGGACAGTTGTTCAACGGAGCGAACGAGCATTTGTAGTCAAAATCCTGGTATCGCGGAAATGCCCATTTGAATGGAACGCTCGACGGTGATGAGAAGTAGCTCAACACATCGTCCAGAGTGTCGCTCGTTGGGCTCACTGTCTGGCCCATGTTGGCGAGTGTCACATCGAACGTCTGGTAGAACGTCCCGCCAGGCCCCTCGCCCATGACCAGGTAGGTCCGCCACTGCCCGCCGATCTTGACATCAGCCACCTTCGGCGAGCCGTCAACAAAGAAACGAAAGTCGCCCAATGGCTGACCGCCTCGAAGGGCGCGGAGTTTTGGAAGCAGATTGAACGGAATGAACGCCCATACCTCCTTGCCGAGCCGCGCGTCGATCGCGTGCAACATGCCATCGTTGGCTCCCACCCAGATCATGCTGCGGCGTTCCTTGTTCTCCTCAACGAACTCCGGGTAGTCTGCATCCGGCGGCGGATCGAGTGACGGTGGATCCATGATCGCGGGCGTCGAATCGACAATAGCGCCGAGCGGCTGCGAACGAATGTAGCCGATGATCGCGGACGCTGCGTCGAGGGCCCTCGCCGGCCCGAGGGCCGAGATATCCGACGGCTTCAACAGATAGGGCAATAGCGTCGATGCGTTCGCCGTTGTGAAGGCGACGACGGTTCCATCTTGGAGTGTCGTATAGATGTTTCTAGATGTCTCCGCGGGGGCCGACGCCTCCCACAGCTTGGTACCGTCTTGCACGAACTTGTAGCCAGCGGACTTCGAACTGTCGACGACCGGCTTGTACACCCGCGCCGCGTGCATGCTTCCGAGGAAGCCGGGTAACTTGAAGCCCGTGGTGATAATGAGGTTGGAGCGCTGCGGGATCTCAGTGCCCGTCACCGGATGGGTGATGGACGTGTTTGGCAATGAGTTGCCATAAAAGTCCTTGGCGTTCTCCAGGTTCACGGTCCCGACGATCGGGCTGGTCACCTGATGACGCGTGCTGAGCCCCGCGTTGATGTCGCCCTGATCCACGAAGGCCTGCGAGATTGCGTAGTTCACCGCGCGAGCGAGCTCAGGCACGAACTTGCTCGTTCCCAAGGTCGTGACGTCTATCAGGTCAGGGGTGATCTCCGTGTATTGGCCGCCGCTGTTGGCCGCAACTGCTCGAAGCTGTAAACGGTCGGCGTCACTGATCGGTGCGATTGCGATCACATGGACTGGGATCCGCCGGCCTGAGCCGGCGAGGTTCACGAACTGTGCGGCTCGTGTCACTGGGTTCTTGGTTGACGGCTGCCCCTCGCCGCCACCGACCACCATCACCGCCACAATGTTGCGGCAGTCAGGAAGAAGACGTGTGGCTTCCGCCTTGAGGTCTTCGAGCATGCCATCGACAGGCGCGTCGACCGATGCGTCGGTGTCACGACCAGCGGCCAGCAGCGAATTGGCCGGATTCGTCAGGACGTTCACGACGGACGTGTTGCTATTCGCCGCATCAGCGGCTACGAGGAGTGAGTACGCTGGGGTCGCCGGGCTCGCAACGGTGTTGATCGAATTGTTGGCCTGATTGACGACGGAACGGGTGATCCTCCATTTGTTCCCGCCGGCATCGCCATCGGCCTGCTGAAGGAGGTGGTTGGTGATCGTGACCGGGCCGTCATTGATCTTCAGCGTCCACGACTCGGCTGAGGCCGGCGTCTCGTACATCGGCGTGTTCTGCCGCGTGCGGATGAGCCCGAATCGTGCAACTCCCTTGTTTGCGTTGACAGCCTCGATGAGCCCCCTTCGAGCAATGGCCAGGCGCGTGTATTCGTCGAACCGTGAATACTCGGCCTGGGTATCGGTCACAACGTCAATACGCTCCGCCTTGAATTCGTGCCCGCTGTTGGACGGTTCGGTCAGCCCGACGTACTTGCGACGATACCTGGAGCTCGTATTCGCGGAGCTGATCCCGAGCGCGACTTCCCACACAGTCGGAGGGTCCGCGTACTTGTACTGGTTAGGGTCGCGGTAATTCCCATCCGTGTCGCGTTGCATGCGAATGGAAGTGTCGACCGCTATCAGCACCGTGGGTCGATCACCAGCCGCGACACCGCCAACTTTCGGCTTGAGGTACAGCAGCGGATCCAGTTGGGCCTGGGCTTGCTCGGGAAGCACCAACGCGGCCATCAGGCCCACTCCGATTAATGTTCGTCGCATAGTTGTCGTTGTCATGGTGGTATCGGGCCCTAGAACGTAAGTGTGCTGTTGGTCAACGCCTTACCCGGCGTCTGCACAGCGGCCTTACGCGCGCGCCGATTCTGTTCGTCCTGGCCGCGCTGGCCCGTGTATCCGCGTTCGATTTCGGTTGTGTCAGTGCGCGCAAGCGTTGCCTCGATGACACGTCGCGCCCCCGAAGGGCCATAGGCATGCGCGATCATGGAGACGACACCCCGCCCCGGGTTCTTACAAGGCGTTCCGCACTTCCCCGAGGCGCCCGACTCGTCACCGTCGACCAGCGGGAAATCGTCATTCTCCGAGGGGTCGTCGCCAATCCAGACGATCACGTACACGTTCGACGTGACCGTCGCGGTCGGCACCAGTTCGTTGATGGACCCATACGCGTACAGTTGCCATCTCGCGTTGTTCTTCGCCCACGGGCGATCGTCGGTTGCCGCGTCGATGTCCGCGTCGCTGCAGGTGGTCTTGCCGCAGCGGACCATTGCCGTCGCTTGAATGAGATCTATCTGCTCGCCATTCGGTAACATGCGTTGGCCCGGGGCACCATCGACGAATGACGACGTCGTCGTTCCATCGAGAATACGATTCCAGTCGGGCACGGTGAGAACGTCCTGCATGACGCGCTCAACGCCGGCATCGGCGGCGTAGACAGTCTCGACGCCGTCCCTGTAGTTGGACGAAATGCGGCGTTCCGTCATGGTGGTCAACGACAGCGCCATGCCCAGCGCCGTGAGGAACAACATGGACAGAAGGGCGATGATCAGCGCGACACCGCGTTCGTCGCCGAGCCGCCCGGAGGGCGCTTGTCGAATCTCGTGAATCTGCATGTCAGCGCCCCAGGTTCAGATTGCGTGGTGTCACATCGAACGACACTTCCTGATCGGGAACGAACCGGGAGACATTCGTTCCCGTCCCCCCTTTGAGGAAGAACGTTCCGGCGGGACCTCGCAGCGAGGCAACTGCCGCCTGCACGCGCACCGTCGCGCGCACGCGACGGATACGAAGCAGGTCGGCATCGAATCGGTTGGATTTGACGTTGTCAGGGCAAAACGGGCCGTCGCTCAACATCTCCTTCGTGAGCTCCACCTGGCCCAACCCTCCATCCCCCAGTACAGGAAGCCGCGCCACCTGCTGCCCGCCCACGACCTGGAAGACGCAGTTCTCACCGGGCGGCCAACCCCCCTTTGAATCGAGGAGCGTGGGAGGTTTCGGACCATATGTGGTCCACGGGCCAACTGTGTCGCTGAGCGCTTTTCCTGTGAGCTGGGGTGGCTGTGGATCGCCGAAGTACTGGAACCGCAGGCGCACGACGTTATCCACGACCGGAAGTGCGTCGTTCCAGCCGTCGTAGTACATCAATTGGTAGGTCTGCGTCGCATCGTCGGATCTGAGGTAGTACATCGCAGACACCACCTGCGTCATCGGGGAATTTGCCTCATACTTGACGCTGAAATCGTCTTCGCGATGCTGCATGTGGATCGCTTCGTCCTGCACCTGTGTGACCCTGAACATGTCCCAGTTGCCTGATGCGTCGAAGATGATCGCCCCGTCACCCGGATCGAATCCGCACAGCTGGTTCTCTTTGCCCGGAGGGCAGTTCGGTTGTGCGTTGACCTTCATTTCTGCAGACTTCGGGGGCATTTCCTGGCTAATCGTCGTCTGCGACGGCGTCGGGGGAACATACAGGAGGCTCACCGTGTCCTCACGAAAGAACACACCCTCGGCAGGATCGGTTGTCTCACCCCAGGCGCGATACGGCATGATGGGCGCAATGAAGTAGTTGAGCGCCCCCGCCATCTGCCCGTTGTAGGTTCCCGCCCCTGCCATCACCAGGTCTTTCTGCAGCGAGTCGATCCCCACACGAAGACGCTGCTGCAGATCTGACACCTCCGGCTGCGCCCGGAAGGTGCCCTCCGCCGGATTCATCACCGAGAAGATGGCACCGGTCACCGTGATAAAGATGAGCGACGCTATGGCCAGCTCGATGACGGTGAACCCCGCGTCGGCGCGACGAGAGTGCAGATGGCACCGATCAGTTGATGTGCGTGTCATTGCGCTTTCCTCGTCTTGACCGTGATCATCCGTGCCTCGCCGGGGAGACGTCCGACAGTGGCGGCGGCGCCTTGACCCTGCATTCGGTTGGGAATCACCACAACCTGAATGATCAGCGTGTTGTTGGGATTGGTCGGCAGTGGCTCGACGGACCACCGTCGGGTGTAAGCAGCGATGCCCGGTGCCACCGCGCCATTGCCGACAATCTGACCGGTGGCGCTGACGTGATCGACGTAACCATTGGTGTTCGTCTGCAGCGTCGACGCCGGAGAGGGCTGAAGCCCGGTACCCCCATCTGTCGTCATCGGCTCCACCGATATGTCGCTGGTGAAGTCGCTGACCGGGAGTCCCTGCACGTCGAAGCCCCACGCCAGTGCCCGCAGCTGCTCGATTTTCTGCTCCGCAAGAACCGTCGCAAACGTATCGTTGCGCGCGCCGCGGTTCGTCATCGTCGACGTCAGGAACATCTGCGACATCGTGAGGATGCCGGTGGCCATAATCACCGTCGCGATGAGTACCTCGACGAGCGTCGTTCCGGCTTCTCCGGACGCTCTACTGGACTTTTCCGAGCGCATTGATCGTCACTTCCTTCGAAAAGCTTCCCTTTGTGACCGAGACGGAAACGCCGTCTCCGGCGAGCGGAGCCGTCGATGTTCCGTCCGTATTGACCGCCCACGCGGTGCCCGTCGGCCTGAACTCGATCGTTTGTGTGGCCCCGAACGACACGCTGCGATGGATGGTCTGAATCGGCCCATCGTTGTTGGGCAACGTGAGCGGGTTGGTGTCGCCGGGGAACGGGTAGACGGTGTCGTTGCACCGATTGGCTGCGGTGTCCTGCGGGGCCGGCACCATCGGCGTTCCAATCAGCTCCACGATCCGCATCTGGCCGGGTACTGGGCAATTGAAACGAACCCGTATGTTGCGGTTCGACGTCACCGACTTGAGTCGCGCTTGCTGGAGCGTCGACCGTACCAGTCGCTGGGCCTCCCCGAGGGCGATGGCGTCGCTGATCCGCTGCATCGCCGGGACTGCGATCGCAGCCAGAACGCCGATCATGGCCATGACGGCAACCATGTCGATCATCGTGAAGCCGTGTGAAGCGTGAAGCTTGTGTCTCACTGGAGGTCAATTCAGCAATGGCATTGCCAGACTTCTGTCCGCATTCGCGGACAGCCGCCAAGCCATTGGCCCATCGCTAGTTAGATTGGAAAATACGGTTCTGGAGGGGTCTTGCGGATCACTCGCGTGTGCCACCTCGGAACATCGAATGACGTTCCTGAAATGACTCGCGAATCGGGGTTGCGGAGTGAGTGGCGCGTGACTTTTCCTATTTCGGCAGAAGGGGTGTTGACCTTCAGAATCGGGATCAGGGTTCGGGGTTCCGGATTCGGCGCTAGATCGGCTGTCGCACTTCTCGCCAGGACAGCACGCGCGTGCGCGAATCGTCGCGACGCAACGTAGCCTCGATCACCCGACGCGTGCCGAGAGGGCCGTAGGCGTGCACCAGCACTTGAAGGAGACCGGCGCCCGCATTCGGACCGTTCGTGGTGTCCCCGTCAATCATCGGTTGTCCATCGGTCTCGAGCGGATCGTCGGCGACCCACACAACGATGTAGACGATCGAGTCGATGGCACCCGAAGGACTGACATCCGCCAGAGGGCCGGACGCATAGACTCGCCAGATTGGGTTGTTAGGGCCCCAGGGTCGTGTTGCGGTGATCGCCTGCATATCTGCCAGGCTGCAGGGTGACCGCCCGCAGTTCACGACGTCAGTTGCCTGCGTCAGATTCAGCACCGACCCGTCCGGCAGCACTCGTGAGCCAGACGCATCCACGAACGTCGACAGTCCACCACCCAGGACCGCATTCCAGTCAGCCGCCAGTGAAAGATCGTGAATCGCTCGCTCGAAGGCGGCCTCAGCAGCATAGAAGACCTCCATACCAGTCCCATACGAGGCTGAAACCTGCCTTTCACTAGCCGTCGTCAACGCGAGGGCAACCCCGAGCGCCGAGAGCAGCATCATCGCCAACATCACGAAGACAATGGCGAGGCCACGATCGGGCATCGGGCCAGCAGCGACGGGCCTCATACGGTTCACGGTTCGGGGTTCTTCATTCGAGATCATCGTTCGAGGTTCATGTTTCGCGGCGCAATGTCGAACTGAACTTCGACATCCGGCACATACAGCTCCCCTGTTCTCGCCGTGCCGCCTTTGAGAAAGAGCACACCGGCCGGACCTCGGAGCATCGCCAACGCGGACTGCACACGCACGGTCACCCGAATTTTCCGGATTCGCAACAGGTCGGCGTCGAATCGATTCGGCGTCAGGGCATTCGGACACCAAGGACCATCGGTGAGCTCCGCTGGCGTCAGTTCCACTAACGCCGGGCCACCTCCCGCAAGAGCGTTGAGTCGAGGGACGTGTTCGCCGTCTATGACCAGAAACGTGCAGTTTTCTCCCTGCGCCCAACTGCCCGTTGTTTCATTAAGCCGTGGCGGCGCCGGGCCGTAGGTCGTCCAGGGTCCCGGTGGCTCACCAAGTAGCGCTCCGGTGAGACGAGGTGGCTCCGGATCGCCGAAGTAACGGAACTCGAGCCGGACCACGTCATCAACGACCGGCAAGTCGGTGGACCAGCCATCGTGACGCATCAACTGATACATCCGGTTCGCATCGTCACTTTTCAGGTAATAGGTTCCGAGCCTGACCTCGGCGGCGGTGGCGCCGGCCTCGTAACGGGCCACAACTGGTGGTCCACGATGACTCAGGGACAACACCCCGCTGCCGATCTGATCGACGCTGAAGATGTCCCATTGACTCGCTTTGTCGAGGAGGACGATCCGATCGCCGCGTTCAAATCCGCAGATTTGCGTCGCCGTGGTCGGAGGACAGCTAGGACTCCATTCCAGTTGAACGTCGAGCGCGCCAGGGACAAGCGCCGTCGCCACAGTCGTCTGCGATGCCGTCGACGGAACGTACATGAAGCTGATGGCGTCGCGTCGAAAGAAAAGCGCCTGAGCGGAGTCGGGCATATCTCCGAAGGCGCGATACGGCATGATCGGCGCAATCATGTTTGTGAGAGGGCCGAGGGCGGGACCGCGGTCGGCTCCGGCACCGGCCATCACGAGGTCGCGGGTGAGTGCGTCGACGCTCACGCGCAGCCGTTGCTGAAGATCTGATTGCTCTGGTTGCGACTGGAAGGCACGGTGGGCAGGCGCGAGGAATTTAAAAACGACGCCTGCGACGGTCAGGGTGATCAGCGCCGCTAACAGAAGCTCCACGATCGTGAAGCCCTGGAAAGACACCGGGTGTGATTTTCGTGATCTTCCTGCTCCGTAACGTCTGCCGAAAATCACACCCGGTGTCATTTCGCCCTCCTCGTCCTGATGGCGACTACGCGAGCATGGCCTCGAATTCGAGCCGCAGTCCGGGTACCGCGACTCGCCTCATTCTCTGTCGTCACCAGCACCTGAATGACGAGCGAGCTGCCTGGAATCGACGACACCGGCTCGATCGACCATCGTCTCGTGTAGATGCCAACGTAGTCGACGTAGCCGTCCGTGTTCTGCTCGAGCGTTGAAGAGGGCGAGGTCTGCAGGTATTCAAACGGCAACGTGCGGAGCTCCTCGAGCTTCTGCTCCGCCACGATTGCGGCCACGGTGCTGCGCCGCGCAGCCAGATTGGTCACCGTTGCAATCGACAGCAATTGCGCCATCGTCACGACCCCGGTGGACACGATGAGAGCCGCAACCAACGCTTCAACGAGCGACGAACCGCGTTCTCGGGTAAGCCTGTTCATGCCCACCGAATTCGCAAGGCCGTTGCCACGCGCAAGGCGAATATCAGGGACTGACGGAACTCGTACTGCAGTCGCGGCTTGCGCGATTAGGGCATAAGGGGTGAGGTCGAGACGCGCGCGGAAGATCGCAGAATCTTCCATGCGTTAAACGTGATGTTGTTAGGTAATTGGCAATGTCACTTGAAAGCTGGCGCCGCCGTTCGGGCCGCTGGTGACATTGATGCGACCATTGTGGGTCACGATGATCTTCTGGACCAGGGCGAGCCCGAGACCGGTGCCGTCCTTCTTCGTGGTGAAGAAGGGGCGGAAGACTTTTTCGCGTGCGTCGGCAGCGACGCCGGGGCCGTTATCTTGCACCGTCACGCGCGCGACTGCCTGACCCTGGTCGATCGTGCCATCGACACGCACGTCGGGCGCGACACCATGTCCCTGACACGCTTCGATGGCATTGCGAAGCAGGTTCATGAACGCCTGCCGCAGCAGAACATCGTCGGCCTCGACCTGTCCGAAGTTTCCGGACACGACGATGTCGCCATTAAGCTGCTTCGCCTCGGGCTTCACGTCGTCCACAACCCGCTCGATGATGGTACCGAGGTCATAGGTTGCCAACGACAACTGGGCCGGCCGGGCGAAGTTGAGGAAGTTGGTCACCACTTGCCCCATCGCGTTCGTTTCCTGCCGGATGCCTTCCACGTACGGCTTGAACTGCGGCGGGAGCGCGCTCGGATCGAGCAACTTGCCATATCCGTGAATCGTCGCCAGGCCATTGCGGAATTCGTGCGCGATTCCTGCTGTCAGCTCACCCAACCGCGCAAGCGTCTCTTTCAACCGAAGCTGTTCTTCGAGCTCGACGACAGCGGTCAGATCGGAAAACAGGCAGATGACACCCGCGGGACTCGCGTTGCCGGCCGGACCCAGCGGAGACACGGTGACCCCCACGTGCGTCACTGCGCCGGCGTGCGGCATCTCGAGCGCGCGCCGCACGATGGGCTGACCGATGGTCAGGCACTCGTCGATCGCGGCAGCCAGCGGCGCGGCGGCAATCGGAAGGTCGGATAGCCGCGAGCCGGTGAAGTCCGCGATCCCGAGCATCTTGCGTCCGGCAGGATTCAGGATCTGAACATCGCCGCCGTGATTGACGACCAGGAGACCCGCAGTCAGGCTGTTGACGATTTGCGTGTTGAGGCGCTCCGAGGCCTCGGCGCGTTGAGCCGAGGCGTCGGCGCGTTCCGCCGTTGCCTTCTCCTGCGCCCGCAGCTTCTGGATAGCATCCTGAAGGGCGGCGGCCAATAGCGGCGACTGCCCCGATTCGTCTCGTAGTACGCGCCGGCTGTCACGAGCGGCGGCGCCGAACCGCAAAATGGCGAACACCACAATCGACACGAGACCGGCAACGAGCGCCGTCAGGCCGAGCAGCGCATAGCCCTGCGCGTTCACGCGTAGAACCCGAAGTACCAGTCGACGATCGGTGTCCCCCAGATGGCGGCGACGAGCGCGCCCACGGCGAGAAACGTCCCGAACGGCAGCGCGTACTTCATGTTGCCTCGCCCAGAGGCGATGACCGCCACACCAAAAACCGATCCCGTGAACGAAGCGAGAACGAGCGTCAACAGCACGAGCTTCCACCCGAGGAACGCCCCAATCATGCCGAGCAGCTTGACGTCCCCCATGCCGAGGCCCTCCTCGCCACGCACGCGGTAGTAGGTCTCGGCGATCGCAAACAGCACGCCTCCCCCAACCACGATTCCGATCAGCGAATCGCGCCACCCTGGCGGAAGAAACAGACTGCAGGCAAACCCCACCACCATGCCGGGCAGCGTGATGACGTTGGGCAGGATCTTGTGCTGCATGTCGGTCACGAAGAGGACGATCAACGCGCAGGCAAAGAGCACACGTACGGCAGCGATGGGTGTGAGCCCGTAAAGAAGGTAGCCGCTGACAAATGTGAGAGACGTGATGATTTCGACGGCGGGATACATCCACGAGACGGGCGCGCGACAGCTACGACAGCGACCGCCCAGCACCATCCAACTGAGAACCGGCAAATTCTCATACCAGGAGAGGCCGCGACCGCATGATGTGCATCGCGATCCCGGCCAGAGCAGGGACTCGCGACGCGGGATTCGATAGATGCAGACGTTGAGGAAGCTTCCGACGCAAGCCCCCAGAACGGCCATGAAAAGGATGGTGGCTGGCGAGGACATCACTGAGCGAGCGTCGGCATCTTCCCGCTCCGCCGCAGCGGGAACACTGGCGACTCACGGTCGACGTCGATGGCGCCCGAGGCGGGATCGAGCGTATAAGGCCAGCGGCCGGATGGATCGAGCGGGATGCCCGGCAGGAGCCGCGCGCCCACCATCTCCTGCCACGACGCGGGGAAGCGACCGGTTGTGTCATGGAACTTGTTCACAATTGGCTGCAGCTGCGCGATGACGGCTTCCGCATCGAGCTGCATCAATCCCCGGCGAGCTGCCTGCCGAAGCCAGTCATGCTCGGCGGTGGCCTCAAGCTCTGTCCACAACGCGCGAGCCGTCCGCTCGTCTCCACCTTCAGCCAGCATCCCCGCGGCCACTGGCCTGAGCCATGAGGGTGAGCCGGGCACATCTGCCGCACGTAACAGCCATTTCGCGGCAGCACTGGGGTCCTTGTTCCACCAGTACTCGACGAACCCGGCGTCGTGCAGATACTGCCACTTCTCGGGCATCTCGTTGATGGCCTTCTCGAGGAGAGCGATCGCCTGCTTGGTGTTACCGGCTCCGTTCGGGTACCCCTCCGACAACAGGATGGCTCCGAACCGGTACGCGATGTTGAATCGCGGATCCAGAGTGGTCGTCATGTCCAGCAATGGAAACAGACGGTCGTACTCTTTCTTTTTCTCGTTCGACAGCTTGGTATCGCCGTAGTACTGAACGGAGCGAATCCAATAGACGTCAGCCAGCAGCGTGTCGAAGCTCAGCGCCAGGCGACGCATCAATTGCGGTGACTGAATCCAGTCGACGGTTGGCCCGACTGTCTCGCGCTGAATCGCGCCCTCGGCTACGACCTGGGACGCCACGGCTGCGACGGCGAGAAACACCAGTGCGAACCATGTTCGCGACGTCGTTCGCGGCCGGCCTGTCATGACTGTGAGCCTCTACTTCAGATCCCTACGAGAGAACACGATTGTTGCCCCGAGCACGAGCAGCGCAATGAACAAGCCGCTCGTCGCACTGGCAGACACCATGTGCAGTGCAGCAACCGACTGACCATGCACGACCTCCGACTTGATGTCGAGCGACGCCAGATTCGGCATGATGTAGTAAACGCCGCGCGCCACGCCGGCCAACGCCGGTGACTTCACAATCGTGTCGATGTGTTTGAGGTCCTCGCTGAAGTGCCCGATGACATAGACGCCAGCGGTGAGCGCCACTGAGAGAAATGGGCTCGAGAAGGTCGAGAAGAACAACGCGGTGGCGGTGATGAGCATCAGCTCGACGCCAATCAACCCGAATGCTGTCAGCATCCTCGGATCCAGAGCCGGCGCTTCCCATGACGCTCTCAGACCGGGTGTCGCCGTCCAATCAAAGTAGGCGAGCACTGCGTACAAGGCGACCGCCATCATGGCGAGATTGATCAAGAGCGTGAGCGCGAGTCCAAGGTACTTGCCGACCACGAACTGACTGCGCGTGACGGGCTTGGAAAGCAGGCTGTAGATGCTGCGTCTCTCGACTTCCTTGGTGACCAGGCCAATGCCAAAAAAAATGGCAATGAAAACGCCAATCACGGACGACGCGGCCAAGCCGAGGTCCTTGATGATCTTGACGTCCTGTCCTGCAGTCAGCTGGGCGAGCAGGATCGATGCCGCGATGAGCATGACGGCAAAGAACACCAGCCCGTACGCGATGCGGTCGCGGATCGAATCTCTAAACACCCCGAATGCAACGACACTGATGGCTCTCACGACGTCTTCTTCACGACCTCACGTTCGGTCGACGCTGCTCGAACATGATCGATGAAGACATCCTCGAGCGTCGTCCTCAGGGGATTCAGCGATACGACCCGCGCTCCGGTCGTTGCGAGATCGGCGATGAGCGGTTCCGGTCTCGTCGACGGTGACAACTCGAGAGAGAACCGACCATCACCGAGCCGGGTGGCGCTCACGATTCTGTGGCGGACACGGTTCAGTGTTTCTTCCGCCACCCCGGCGATGACGAGTTCCCAACCGCCGGCCTGGAAGGCCATGAATTCGTCAAGAGTACCTGCGGCTGCCAGACGGCCCTTCGCAAGGATCGCGACCCGACTGCAAAGCGCCTCGGCGTCGCTCAAGACGTGCGAGCTGAAGAACACAGTACAGCCTCGGTCGCGAAGCCGCAGTATGAGCTCGCGCACCTCGCGTCGGCCAAGCGGATCAAGACCCGACATCGGTTCGTCGAGGAACACGAGTTCCGGATCGTTGATGAGGGCCTGCGCGATCCCCACCCGCTGAACCATGCCCTTCGAGTAACGGCGCAGGGCAAATCGACGTTCCGCTCCGATACCGACTTCGTCCAGTAACCGCGTCGCGCGTTGGCGTCCTTCAGACGATGAGTAGCCGAAGATACGACCGAAATAAACGAGTAGCTCTTCGCCCGTCAGGTTGTCGTAGAAATACGGAGTCTCAGGGAGATATCCGATCCGTCGTCGCACGGAGAGGTCGCCGACCGCCTTGCCGAGGATCTCGGCGTGGCCCCCGGTCGGGTAGATCAATTGCATCAGGAGCTTGAGCGTGGTGGTCTTGCCGGCTCCGTTGGGCCCAAGGAATCCGAAAACTTCGCCCTGTCCGACGCGCAGTGTCAAACCATCAAGAGCCACGTATGGACGGCGGCGCCAGAAGCCGACGTCGTAATGCTTCGTGAGTCCTTCGGTCCTAATCGCGTCCATACCTACTGCGGGTATCGGGCGATGAGGAGCCGGGGATGAGCCCCCGGTCCTGAGCCCCTTCTACGAGGTGGTCACCCCCGCCTTCTTGAGTTCGTATGCAATGACGGCATCAAAGGCCACTGGCCGGAACCCTCCGAGTCTTATGCCATTGATGTAGAACGTCGGCGTCCCGGAAACTCCGACCTTCTGTCCGAACTGCACGTCCGCCTTTACCGACTCGAGTATCTGCGCGTAGCGGCTGTCAAACTCGCTGTCGCTGATCTTGGTCACTTCGCGTAGCGCCGCCTTGACATCCTCGCGCGTCATCGAAGGGGACTGACGCTCGAAGAGCGCAGCCTCGAGCTGCTTGTCCAGGTTCTTCTCTTTCGCCAGCCTCACAGCCACCGCGGCTTCACACGCCGCAGCGTGTATACCACCGGCACCGCATTCTGTTTCCAACGGGAAGTCTTTGTTCTCGTACTGGAACACTCCGGGATACGCAGCCTCGTACTTCGCGATGATGTCCTTGTAGAGGATCCATGCCTGACGGCACGACGGACACTGATAGTCGTTGAACTTGAGCAGGAGCACCTTGACTGACCCTGTCGGCTGCGCCTCGGCAATACGTGGCTGCTTATCCATCCAGGCGTGTAACTCTGCGAGTTGCTCAGGGGCCAGGGTCTCCACCGGGACTGCCGGCGCAGCAGCCGCACTCGGGCTGGCGCTGACGACCTGTTCACGCGGGAACGCGAGTACGAGCCCGGCAGATGCGAGGAGCCACACGACAACGATCGCGAC
>Ga0075418_10000066_pt1 | contig 83584 bp, 72 predicted proteins | sample SoiMetdeltSBSDD2_FD_81776 | JGI IMG/M metagenome (GOLD analysis project Ga0075418, IMG submission 81776) | Bulk soil microbial communities from a Populus tree surrounding site in Tennessee, USA - Soil MetaG P. deltoides SBSDD2 | ecosystem: Environmental > Terrestrial > Soil > Tree plantation...
GCCGCCGAGGCCCAGCGCGGCGCCCGTCCCTGCAAGCGCCGCACCCTTGCGCAGGACGAGGCGGGACACGTCGGACCTCGTAGCTCCGAGCGCGAGGCGGACGCCGAATTCACGCCTGCGGTCCGTCACACTCGAGGCGATCACTCCGTAGAGCCCGGCGCCCGCGAGCAGCAGCGACGCGCCCGCAAACGCCACGATGATCGCCATGTTCAGCCACCGCTCCGCTGCCGATCGCGCCAGCACGTCTTCCATCGTCCTCACATCGTAGACGGGCTGATCCGGGTCGACCGATCGGATGGCCTGCACGACCGCCGTGGTCATCGCGCCGGCATCGGCGTGAGTGCGGACCACGAGCGCAGTCCGGCCGTCGGTGAACTGGTGGTAGCCGAGATACATCTGCCCGTTATCCTCTTTGTCGAGGCCCTGATCGTGAATCCGCGGCACGATGCCGACGATCTCTCCCCATGCCGGCTGCCGTCCGGGCACGGTCACCCGGAATCGCTTTCCGATCGCGTTCTCGCCGGGCCACAGCGTCCGCGCTGCTCGCTCATCGACCACGCCGACGAGCGGCGCCATCGCGCCGTCGCGCTCGTCGAGCGTCCGCCCCTGCAGCAACGGGATGCTCATCGTCCTGAAGTAGTCCGGCGTGACCGACCGCACCTGCAGCATCACCGACTTCCCCGGTGCGCTCTCCAGCGCGAACGGCAGCACGAAGTTGTTCCCTGCGAGCGGCAGCCGGTTCACCATCCCGGCGGAGACGACGCCGGGCACAGCGGCCACTCGATCGACGATCTGCCGGTACAGCACCGCGATTCGTTCGTCGCTGTCGTACTTCGTGCGGGGAATCGCCAGATGAAGGCTCAGCACGTTCTCGGTACTGAACCCGGGATCGACGCCGATCACGCCGGAGAAGCTCCGGGAGAGGGCCGCGGCGCCGACGAGCAGCGGAAGTGACAGAGCGAGCTGCGCGATGACGAGCGCATTGCGCGTGCGGACATGCCGGCGGGTCGCCGTGCCCGCGCGGCTGCCGATCGTGACGTTTGGCGCGCGCGCGCGCCAGGACTGCATGGCTGGAAGGAGCCCGGCGGCCCCGCCGGTCAGCGCGACCATGATGGCCGAGAACACGAGGACGCTGCCGCTGACCTCGATGCTGTCGGCGCGCGGCAACGCGGCAGGCGCGAACGGCACGAAGGCGCCGACCGCCCATTTCGCTCCGAGGATCCCGGCGATTCCGCCCACGACCAGCATTGGCGCCACTTCGGCCAGCGCCTGCAGCACGAGGCGGCCGCGGGACGCCCCCAGGGCGAGGCGAACGCCGAACTCCTGCGCCCGGCCGGCGGCCCGCGTGCCGAGCAGGCCCGCGAGGTTCAAGCACGCGATGATTAGAAGACATCCCACCGCCGCCAGCAGGATGTAGAGTGTCGACCGGATCGACCGCACCGACTCTTCGAGCAGCGGCAACACCTCGATTCGAACGTCGCGATTGGTGGCCGGGAAGTCTGCCTCGAGCCGCCGGGCGAGACCGTCAATTTCGCGCCGGGCCCGGCCGAGAGGCACTCCGGGCTTGAGCCGCGCGATGGCGAAGTGGTCGTAATTGGCAGTCTGTCGTGCCAGCACTCTCGGGTTGATGGTCAGCGGGATCCACAACTCGTGCTCCCGGGCCGGGAAGTGGAAGCCCGGAGGCATCACGCCGATGACTTCGTACGGATTGCCGCTGAGAGTGATGGTGCGCCCGAGGATCGCCGGGTCCGCGCCGAACCGGCGCTTCCACAACCCGTGGCAGATCAGCACGACCGAAGCCGGCCCGCCCTGCTCGTCCGCGGGCGTGAACGCGCGTCCAAGAGCAGGGCGCACCCGCAGTACCGACAGGAAGCTGGACGACAACCGCGCCGCGACGACACGCTCCGGCTCGCCCGATCCAGTCAAGTTGAAATTCTGGGGAGCCGTCGCGAGTGCAATGTCGTCGAAGACGGTATTGCTGGCGACCAGCACACGCTGATCGGCGGCATTCAGGCGCACACGCTGGGACGCTCCGGGAACGCGCGACCACAGCGCGACGAGCCGCTCGGCCTCGTCATATGGCAGCGGCCGAAGCATCACGCCGTAAACGACGCTGAAGATAGCAGTGGTCGTTCCGATGCCCAGAGCCACGACCAGCGCGGCGCTTGCCGCGAAGCCGGGCGCCTTCCGCGCCAGGCGCATCCCCAGCTCGAGATCCCGTGCGGCCTGATGCAGCACAGCGCCCGATCGTCCGGCCCGGGATGCCTCGCGAACCGCGGAGATGTTCCCGATGGTGACGTGAGCCGCACGGCGGGCCTCGCCCGGAGTCATCCCGGCTTCGAGGTTCGCGTCCGCCTCGCGGTCGAGATGAAACCGCAGCTCCTCGGCGACCTCGGCGTCGAGGGCATCCGGCTGCAGCCAGCTTCGAAGCGCGGTCCGGATCCGCCTCAGGGCGCGCATGTCGTCAGGCCGTCCGCAGCACCAGCGTGATCGCCTGCGACAGACGCTCCCAGCCGGCCTGCTCGCGCTCCAGGTGTTTCCGGCCGGCTCTCGTCAGGCTGTAGAAGCGCGCCCGCCGGTTGTTATCCGACGCGCCCCACTCGGCAGTGATCCATCCTTCACGCTCGAGCCGCTGCAGCGCGGGATAGAGAGAGCCCTGGTTGACGCGCAGCACGTCGCGCGAGAGCTGGTTGATGCGCTGCGCGACCGCCCATCCGTGCAACGGGGCGGCCGCGATGGCTTTCAGGATGAGAAGGTCCAGCGTGCCCTGGACCAGGTCGACTGGCTTGCCCATGCTTCCCCTCGACGGTCGACAAGAGAGTAACGCCCGCTCTTGTCGACCGTCAAGGGGGAGAAGGGTCAGGGAACGTAAAAGTACCTGGTGAGATGAAAGAAAACCGGCGCCGCAAAACAGAGGGAATCGATCCGGTCGAGGACGCCGCCATGGCCGCCGATGAGCGTGCCGTAGTCCTTGACTCCACGATCCCGCTTGATGGCCGACATGATCAGCCCGCCGGCAAACCCCATCGACGTAAGCACGAGCGCCATCAGGGCTGCGGCTCCGGGCGAAAACGGCGTCGCCCACCAGATCGCGGTTCCGAGCGCGGTCGCCGAGACCACGCCGCCGATCAGGCCTTCCCAGGTCTTGTTCGGGCTGATCGCCGGCGCGATCTGCCGGCTCCCGAGCGTCTTCCCCCACACGTACTGCAGGACGTCGCTCAATTGCACGACGAGCACGAGAAAAAACATCAGCGCGGGCGCCTGCCGTTCGTATCCGGGAATCCGAAGCATCAACAGCGCCGGCACGTAGCTCACGAAATACACGCAGATCATCAGCCCCCACTGGTTCGTGGCGCTCCGCTCGAGGAACCGCTCGGTGTCGCCCGCCAGCGCGGTGCGGATCGCGAGAAAGATCGACACGTAGACGGGGATCAGGATGCTGAACAGGCCGTACCACTGCATCCAGATCAGGAAATACTGGACTGGCGTGACGACGAAGAACGACCAGAAGAGCGCCCGGTGATCTCCCGGCCTGGTCGGCGCCAGCGTCACGAACTCGCGCAGGGCCAGGAAGGAGGTGGCGGCAAACAGCAGGCTCGACACGATGGTCCCCATCGACACGGCGACTACGAACAGGAGGGCCATCACCCACCAGGCACGAATCCGCGCGTTGATGTTCTCGACGGTCGGCCGGGCTGATGCGCTCGAGACGCGGCGGTCGAGGAGCCATCCGGCAACCGATGCACACACCAGCAGCGCGAGGACGCCGAGGCTCAGGGATCTCAGTGACGGGTCCTGGAGAGGCGTCATCACCGCGCTCCCCGTTTCGCGACTCGCACGCCGGTCGCGGGACCTGGTCCGGCGCCCGGCGGTGTGCGATTCGCGGACGCGCTGAACCGCCCGGTGCGGATGAACGACCGGACTTCGGGCCACACTTCTCCGAACCGCGCATAGAGCTCGTCGTGGTTCATCGCCACAAACAGACAATCGTCGTGGCGCTGCTGAAAGGCGTCGCACTCGAACTCGTAGGCGCCGTAGCTCTGCGCCGTCGACGCGTGCTTCCTGATCAAGGAAGTTGGCAACGTTTCCACGACCAGGCCCACCTTGACGCCGGGGACGGTGACCGCCGCGTAAGGCGTTCTGGCCAGGTCGAACACGACGTGGCCATACCTCACCCACGTCAGGAACCTGAGCTTCTCGAGTGCGACCCGGGGCGCTCGCTCCTGATAGGGGCTGCGGTCATAGACGATGGTCGAGAGGTTCGGCAGCGAACGGGCCTCGCCGAGTGGATTGAAGGTCCAGCCGCCGGCGATGAAGGCGAACACGTGAACACGTTCGTAGCGATCCAGGTGGTTGTCCCGGAAGAAGCGCTGCAGCCGCTCCCGGCTCTCCTCGAGACCTGAACGCGACACGTAGGTGGGCAGATAGAGGTCGAGTCCTTCCGCCGCCATCGACGGCGCGAGAGTCTTGAACACGCGCTCGCCGTCGCGGTCGTACCCGAAGCCCGGAAGAACCACCAGGGCCTCAGAAGCGGGCTTCACAGGAGACACCGCCGGCCGGACGATCGCATTGGCGCAGGCGGCCACTGACAGGCAGCAGGCAACGACGGTAACCCGAACCAGGTGCATATCCCACGATACGGAGGGAGGCTCCCGGCCGTCGTGAGGTCTCGCTGAACTTGTTGTGAAGAAGGCTGAGGCGAGTCGAAAAATGTCCGGTCCGCGCCGTCCCGAACGTTGTAAGTCTGAAACAAGACACGGAGGGCCGCAGACGTGAACGATTTCATTCTTCTCTTCCGAAGCACCGAGGCCGGCCAGCGCGAGGCGATGGGCACACCCGAACGGGCCCAGCGCAGCCTGCAGACATGGCTGGCCTGGATCCACGAGCTCGAGTCGGCAGGGCATCTGAAGGAGCGTGGCCACCCGCTCGACCGCAACGGTCGGGTCGTGCGGGGCAAGGACAGGGTCGTGACCGACGGGCCTTTCGTCGAGCTCAAGGACATCGTGCTCGGTTTCATCGTGATCAGCGCGGCCAATCTGGACGAGGCCGTGCGTCTGGCGAGCGGCTGCCCGATTGCCCTGGGAGGGGGGTCGGTGGAAATCCGGCCGGTGGCAACTCTCCCGGCCATCGACAGGGAATGAGGCAAAGAGGCAGACAGGAGGGAGTCGACGATGCGACGGATAGTGGTCTTCGATAACGTCACCGCCGACGGATACTTCGCGGACACCCGCGGCAGCCTCGACTGGGTGATGCCCAACGATCAAGTCTTCCGCGCGGCAGCAGAAAGCCACGAGCGCATCGATACGATGTTGTTCGGCCGCCGGACGTATGAGATGTTCGAGCAGTTCTGGCCGCACGCGCTGGACGATCCGGAAACAGCTCCGGATCCGCATTCGGCGGGCCGGCGCTCGACGGTCAATCGCGAGATGGCGGTCTGGATCAACGAGACGAACAAGATCGTGTTCTCGCGGACACGAAAGGACGTCACCTGGCAGAACTCGCAGCTGATTCGTGAGCTCGAGCCGCAGAACATCGAGGCCATGAAGGGCGGGCCGGGCAGTGACATGATCGTGTTTGGCAGCGGGTCAATCGTGGGCCAGCTCAGCGAGCATGGATTGATCGATGAATACATGCTGGTCGTGAACCCGATCCTGCTGGGAGACGGCCGGTCGCTGATCAGGGGCATGGCCAGGCGCACGAAGCTGAACCTTCAGGACGCCACAAGCTATTCATCAGGTCACGTGATGCTCCGCTACACCCGGCAGCCGTCGTGAACGACCATCTCTTCCGGCACGAGTCCGGACGGATGATTGCCGCGCTCACGCGCCTGTTCGGAGTCCACAACCTCCCGCTGGCCGAGGACGTGGTCCAGGACGCGTTCTGCCGTGCGCTCGAAGTCTGGAAGGTTCGCGGCGTGCCCGAAAACCCCGGCGCCTGGCTGATGATGACAGCGAAGAACCGCGCGCTGGACGTCCTGCGCCGGGAGCGAACGGCACGCACGTTTGCACCGGATCTGAGGCGTCAATTGGCCGCCGAAGCGACGCTCGCCCCTGCGGTGGACGAGGCGTTCGCGGAGCGGGCGATTCGCGACGAGCAGCTGCGGATGATGTTCTCGTGTTGCCATCCGCGCCTGGCGGAAGACGTCCAGGTAGCGTTAGTCCTCAATATCCTCTGCGGGTTCGGAGCCGGTGAGATCGCCGCCGCGTTCCTCTCCGGCCGCGCCGCGATCGAGAAGCGAATCACGCGCGGCAAGAAAACCCTCGCGCGCGCGAAGCGGCTGTTCGACCTGGCCGACCGCGAGTTCGTCGCCCGGCTGTCAACCGTTCGACGCGCGCTCTATCTCCTGTTCAACGAGGGCTACCACGGCGCCTCCGGCGAGGCCGCCGTTCGTGTCGAGCTGTGCGCCGAGGCGATCCGGCTGGCGGAGCTCCTGCGCGGCTATCTCCCGGCCGCATCGCCCGAAACCGACGCGCTCGCCGCGCTCATGTACCTGCACGCCGCCCGGCTGCCCGCACGCCTCGACGGGGCCGGCGAGCTCAGCTCTCTCCTCGACCAGGATCGATCGCGTTGGGATTTACGGCTCGTCGCGCAGGGCCTCGCGCTGCTCGAACGCTCTGCCGCGGGACAGACGCTCAGCGCATACCATCTCGAAGCCGCGATCGCCGCCGCTCATGCTGCGGCACCAGGCGTCGAGGATACTGACTGGAAACTGATCGTGTCGCTCTACGACCGGCTGATGGCGGTCACGCCATCTCCCGTGGTGGCGCTCAATCGAGCCGTCGCGATAGCGCACCGCGACGGCCCGGCACGGGGCATCGACGAGCTTCGAGCGATTGCCGATCGCGATCGGCTCGAACGTTATCCGTTCTATCCGGCGGCAATCGGTGAACTGGAGTTGCGCCGCGGCAATCCCGACGCCGCACGCCGTCAGTTCTCGACGGCCCTGCCCCTCACCCGCAATGCGACGGAGCGCCGCTACCTCGAAAAGCGGATCCAGAAGTGCGTGTCATTCTGACCGGATGTCGCATCGGCCGTGAGCGCACGGGTACTGCACGAAGACACGCTCGCCGCCGTTCTCCCCGGAGTTCCCCACCACGAGATCCAGATCACCGTCGCCGTCGATGTCGCCGAACGCCGCGTCGGTCGTCGGATCGTTCGGAGGAACGAAGTGGCTCGTGGTGCGCTCCTCGAACGCGCCGCGGCCATTGTTGCGGAAATACCGATCGGGTCCGCCGAGGAAGCCATGCCCTACCAACAGTTGCCCCGCGTTCGAAAGATAGACGTCCAGATCGCCATCCCCGTCCAGATCGACCAGTTCCAGGCCGGCGATTGTCTCGTTCGGTAACGGCGTCATGCCGAACTCTCCCGCGACGAACCGGCCGACACCATCGTTGAAATAGAGCGCCGCGGCTTCGCCCCGGCTGTTGCCCACCACCAGATCGAGATCACCGTCACCGTCCAGATCCGCGAGACCTCCGGCGCGGCTGGTGTCCCTCGTCATCGGAAAGCGCAGGCTCGTTTCATCGGTAAAAAACCCGGCGCCGCTGTTGATCAGGACCTTGTCCGGCCCGCGATTCAGGACAACGAGATCGAGGTCGCCGTCGCCGTCGATGTCTCCGGGCAGCATGGCCACGGTCTGCTCGATCGCGGACGGCAGACGGGGAACCGTCTGATCGGTGAACTGGCCGAGCCCGTTGTTGATCCACAGGCGGCTCTGCGCACCGGGAGGGCCCGGAAACGGGATCTCGTTGGACACGAGGATGTCGAGATCGCCGTCGCCGTCGACGTCCGCAAAACGGGCATCGGCGCTGATATCGGCGAAGATTGGAAGGCCCGCCGGCAATTGCGAGCTGCCGTCAGCAAAGACGCCGAAGCCATCGTTCAAGAGCAGTTGCTCGCGGCCAACCTGGGCCACGATCCCGTCCAGGTCACCGTCGCCGTCCACATCCCCCCAGTCAGCCTTGGTGCTGTTCAAATTCTCGGGCGGCAGCCGCGCGGCGCTCTCGTCCACGAAGTTGCCGCTGCCGGTGTTGATCAGCAGCTGATTCGGTCTCCCGTCCAGGGAGTCCGTGCCCTGGGCCTTGTAGATATCGAGATCGCCGTCACCGTCGATGTCCACGAGATCGACGTCGAGAGTGGACGTCCCTGGCTGTTCGGGGTTGTCCGTCGGCAGCCTGGCCTCCTCGACGAGCACGAAGTTCTGCCCCTGGCCCTGTGTGCGGACATGCACTTGTGAGACTGGCGGCAGTACCAGGATCGCAAGCGTGATGGCGATTCGACGCATTGATTCCTCCAGGCCACAGAACGTTTGAACATTCGGCCGTTTCGCCAGGGCCAGAGGCAACCGCTGTACCAGTCCTCTGCGGCACGGGCAACCTCGAGCACTGAAGCTCTTCGAGGTGGCTGTGGGTACACGGTGTGCTGCTGTTGCGATCTTTTCCGAGTTGATGTGCTTGTCGCGGCGTGGTCGCTCCGGACAGACTGTTCGTGAACCGCCACGACATACCGAGGATGGCGCGAAAGAATTTGGGGGGAGAGAAAATGAGAGCCTTTCGTTTTCTGATCGTGATCCTGATTGCCGCAGGTTGTGACGAGGACGGACCCACGACCCCGTCCGGACCCGCATTGAGCTTCTTCGTCACGAGTGCGACGAGTGTGACCGGCAACCTTGGCGGTCTCGCCGGAGCGGATGCGACGTGTCAGCGGCTGGCGGCCGCGGTCGGACAGGGCAGCCGGACCTGGCGTGCCTACCTCAGCGTCGCGCGCGATGCCTCCAACAACAACCAGCCGACCCACGCGAAGGACCGCATCGGGTCGGGCCCTTGGTACAACGCGAACCTGCAGCCGATCGCCAACAACGTCACCGAGCTGCATTCCCGCACCGGGGACGCGGCATTGTTCCTGGACGAGCGCGGACAGCGAATCAACGGGCAGTGGACCGGTTCACCGAGCCCGGTTGAACACGACATCCTGACTGGATCGAACGCTGACGGAACCCTGATGACCGGGATGACGTGCTCGGACTGGACATCGGCGTCTGCGAACGATGTCGGCCAGGTCGGACATTCCGACGGCATGGGCCCGAACCAGAGCACCACACCCCCCCTGTCGTCCTGGAACTCCGCTCACGCGAATCAGAACTGTTCCAACACCGCCCCGCGCGGAGGAGCCGGGCGGTTCTACTGCTTCGCCCGCTGAGCTGAGCTCTACTCGGTTTTCAGCGCGCGCAGCGGATCGATTCGCGCCGCCGAGAGCGCCGGCAGCAGGTTGGCCAGGCAGGCAACGGCCAGCAGCAGACCGCACGCCATCGCGTAGGCGGCAGGATCGAACGGACTGATCCCGTAGAGCAACGACGCCAGCACCCGTGACGTCGCCAGCGCGGCCAGCGTACCCACGACGATCCCTGCTGCCGCGAGCCGCACGCCCTGGCCGAGCACCATGCGAACGATGCGTCGGCGATCGGCGCCGACCGCCATCCGGATTCCGACTTCGCGCGTCCTCAGGCTCACGGAGTATGCGATGACGCCGTAGAGGCCAACGGCGGCGAGCAGCAGCGCCAGCGCTCCGAATGCGCCCAGCAGGCCCGCGCCGATGCGGGTCGGTGCCATCGTCTCGGCGGCGATCTCGGCAGCGGAAACATCCTCCTTGAAGACGATGTCCGGCTCGAGTTTCCAGAGCGCCTGCCGCAGCATCGGCAAGGCCGAGACTCCCGGCGTCGTCGTCCGAACCACCAGCCCGAGGCCCAGCCCTTCGCCGGCAGGCAGGTGCAGGTACGGCCGCGGCTCTTCTCCGACTGATCGGACGGCGTGATCGCGCGCGATGCCGACGATCAAGTGCGAAGGGTCAGCGAGCTCGCCCAGGTGAATCCTCCGCCCGATCGCTGATCCGTCCGGCCAGTAGCGCCGCGCCATCGACTGGTTCACTATCACGACGCGTTGGCCTTCCCGGATCTCGTCGGTCGTGAAGTCACGGCCCGCGACGATCGGCACACCGACGGTCCGAAAATAATTCGGGCCCACGGCCACGATGTCGACCGGCGCCGGTTGATCCGAGGGCGAATGCTGCCCGGGAATCTTTACGCCATCCATCGTGATGTCCGGCGCCAGCGGCAATCGCGTCGCATAGGACACGCCGTCGACACCAGGAAGGGCGGCGATCGTTTCGATCGCGCGATCCCTGAACGCGGTCGCCCGCGGCTGGTCGTACCCGATCATCCTCAAGTTGAACGAGAGGTATGACAGCGGCGTCGGGTCATACCCGACGTCCGCGGTCCGGGCAGTCAGGAGCCCCCGGGTCAACAGCAAACCGGCGACCAGGAGCACGACACAGAATGCCATCTGTCCGGTGACGAGCACGTCCCGGAACGAGAGCCGCCGCCTGGCTGCCGAGCCATCGGCAGACGATGCCTTGAGCGCGGAGACCAGGTCGACTCTCGACGCCGACAGCGCGGGTGCGAGCCCGAAGAGCACCGCCGTCAGCAGCGACACGACAATCGCGAACACGAGAACGGTGCCGTCGACCGAGACGTCGAAATCGACCGGGACGGGAAACACATTCGTTCCCAATACCGAGAACGCACGACTCGCCCAGTTGGCGATCACTGTTCCGAGCGCGCCTCCAATCACGGCGAGGACGACCCCTTCGCCGAGGAGCTGTCCGATGATGCGTCCCCGCCCCGCACCGAGCGCCGCACGAATCGCCAGCTCCCGCTCGCGGGCGGTGCTCCGCGCGAGCAGCATATTCGCGACATTGGCGCACGCAATCAGGAGCACCAGGCTGACAGCCGTCATCAGCACGATGCTGCCACCGCGAATGTACCCGTCGATCGCCGGATGAAAGCGAATCGTGGCCGCCGACACCACGCTCGGCTGAACGTTCTTGTGGGTGACGGGAAACTCTGAACGGAGGCCGGCAAAGATCGCGTCGATCTGGCTCCGCGCCTGTTCCAGGGTGCGGCCCCCGGCGAGCCGGCCCTTCACGAACAGCCAGCGCGACCCCCGCTGTTCGAGCCGCGTGGGTCCTGGATCGTTGTCGGAGGTCCAGCTCACGCCGGAGAACTCGAACAGATCGATCATCGATACCGGCACCCAGAAGTCCGTCGGGATGCCCGGCACCGCACCGTGCAGGGCTCGCGGCGCGACGCCGACGACTGAATATGATCGCCCGCTGAGCTCGAGCGTCTTCCCGATCGCATCAGGACGGCCGCCGAATTGCCGCTGCCAGAGACCGTGGCTGACGACAATCACGGGTGCCGCGAGCGGAGCGCGCTCCTCTTCGATCGTGAATCCGCGCCCCAGCATCGGAGGAATGCCGAGCACCTCGAAATAGTTGGCGCTGACCGACTCCCCCGTCACCAGCCTCGGTCTCTCGCCTCCAGTCAGGACGGCCCGCACCCACGAGTGGGCGGCGACGGCTTGAAACGCGTCCGCCCGCTCCCGGATGGAGACGTAATCCGGGTATGAATTGGTCAGTTGCGGGTAGTCCGGGAAGCCGGAGTAGATCTCGACCAACCTGTGAGGTTCACGAACCGGCGAACCTCGCAGCAGCACAGCGTTCACGGCACAGAACAACGCCGTCGTCAGGCCGATGCCGAGGCCAAGCGAGGCGACGGCCGCCGCCGAGAATCCTGGTTGCCGAAGAAACTGCCGGAATCCCTGCCGGAGATCGCCGATGAATGCCGCCACTGGCTCCTCCCGGCTGATCTTACGCCCGGGAGCTTACGCCGGCGCCGCCGCCCGTGCTTTCTGCGCCTGCTGCGCCGTCAGCTGGGCGTACTGCCGTCCGACCTGCCAGGCCAGCAACAGCCAGACCGCTACGATCGCGGCGTTGACGGCGGCGAAGCCCCTGGGATGAAGCGAGAGGATGCTCGTGCCGACAAACACGAGCGCCGCGGACAACACGTCACCCATCCGGACGAAGAAGGAGTCGATCGCCTGTTTGGCGCTGAACTTCTGCTCGTAGGTGCAGGGCAGGAACAGCATGTTGCGGACGGTGTTGTTGAGCGAGTAGTCGGTGGAGTTCTCTGCGACCTTGGCGGCAAGAACCGCCATCAGCGCGGGGTACACCGCAATGATGCCGTAGGCGGTGAACGAGAGCATCGGCAGGATCATCACTGCCCACGGAATCCCCAGGTATTTCACGATCCTCGACACCACGAACAGCTGCAGCAGCAGGCCGACCACGTTCACGGCCGTGAAGTACTTCGAGTAGAAATCCCCAATCAGCTGTCCTTCCGAGAGGCCGCCGGCTTGGCCGTTCGCGATCATCTGCACGGCATGATCCTTCACGATGCTCCCGAGGATGTATTCCCCTGTCGTGTTCACCCAGTTGAGCAGCATCAGCATGATGGCCATCAGGAGCAGGTATTTCGTCTGGAACACCATCGCAAACCCGTTCGTCCCTGATGCCTTCGCCGGCTTCGGGGCGACGGCTTGTGCCTTCGCCGGCGCTGTTCTCCGTGCTGCCTCGCGCCGATCGATGTAGTTGGTGATGACGAGCTCGGCGGTGAGTACGGCGGCGCCCACGAGCATCAGCTCATACACGCCGATCTTGTCGATCAGCCGGTCCGCGACCCTGGATCCGACGACGGCTCCCAGCGACGCGCCGAACCCGACAATCGCAAACAGCCGCTCGCCTTCCTCCTTCGAGTACACGTCGTTGGCGAACGACCAGAACTGGGCCACGACCATCAGGTTGAAGATGCCGATCCACACGAAGAACACGATCGCGAGCGGGATCTTGAACTGCGCGAGGATGTAAAACAGGAACAGGCACGACAGGAAGAACGCCGTGACGATGTTGATCAGCCGCATTCTCGCGAATCTGGCCACCAGTCGCCCGTAGTAAGGCACGACGATGGCCAGCATCACGACCTGGGCGGCTGACATGTAGGTCTTCAGCTCGGCCGACCCTTCTCCCAGGATGAGGGCCTCCCGGACCGGCTTCAGGACGTAGTACGCCATCAGGATCAGGAAGATGTTCAGCGACAGCAGCAGCGCGGTCGTGCCCTCTCCCGCGTGCACGTCGGTGAACAGTCCGAGGAAGCGTTCCAGACCCGAACGTGTCGATGCATTTGCCGTCACAATCGCACCCTCCAGGGGTGAAGCCCGCCCGTCAGCGATCGGTGTGCTTGATCAGGATGACTTCGTTGCCGCTCTCGTTGTAGACGATCTCGTCGGCGACCTGCCGGGCAATCAGCATGCCGAAGCCGCCCGGGCGCAGTCCTCTCTCGGCTCGATGGGCCGCCGCGGCCAGGACGGCATCCGGACTGGCCGAGTTCGCGGCGTGTACCAGCTCCCCGGGGTCGAAGCCCACGCCTGGATCCTTGAAGTGATAGACAATCGCCCGGGCCGTTCGCGCCGCCGTCACCTCGACGACCTTTTCTGCGTCGAAGCCGGCGCCGTATTCCATGGCATTCAGGAGCAGCTCGCGGAACGCCGCAATCAGGAGGTCGCGATCGGCGTCGGGTGTGGACGGCTGCAGCTCGGTGATGAAACGCACGAGTCGATCCGCCGTCAGCAGGTGACAGGAGACCCGGAGCGTCAACCAGTGCGGCAGACCGGAGACGACCTGGATGCCGTCACGCCAGCCTTCGACATCGAGCGCGCTCGACACCATCGCTGCAATCTCGGGATAGTCGAACGGAGGCGTGAAGCACGCGAATACGTGCGCGCGAATCGCGTCGATCAGCTCCGCATGCGTCGCATGCGGCGCCAGAACGATGATCCGGGTCGCCGGTCGAAGGTTCCTCAGCTCGCTCGCGAGCGCGAGGTCCTCGTCCACCGTGGTCACCGGGTCGCTCACCACCACGTCGACGGCACGCACACGAAGCCGTTGCAGCGCCTCGATGTTGCCGGTGCAGGTTTCGACCTCGAAGGCGCCTCCGTCGAGGACACGGTCCAGCGCGGCCAGCAACGCGGGTTCGGGACGAATCGCAAGAACGCGCATCACACCCGGAACAGTACGCCGGCGATCGCCAGGAGGCCCAGCACGCCGATCAGCCCGGCCACCGGACCGGCCACGGACTTCGGCAGCATGCCGTAGCTTTCTTTCATCTCGCGCAGGCTGGCGTGGTGCTGAACCGCCGCGATCACCAGCGCGAAGACACCGGTGCAGATCATGACGAGGGCGAAGCCACGATGTCCGATGAGCCCGCCTGAGTCGAGCCCCTTCTGTTCGATCTCGAAGAACTTGTAAATGGTGAACCCGAACGAAATCAGCGACGCTGCGGTCCTGACCCAGGCCATCATCGTTCGTTCGTGCGCCAGCCTGGTTCGCTCGACCGCCAGTTTCGTCCCGGTATCGAGGGTCGTCATTGCCGCATCCTCGACCTACTGCGCCTCACGAGCCGCGTCGAGTGCCGCGCGCCAGTTCATGAGCATCCGCAACGGCTCCCGCCGCACCGAGGTCAGCGGCAGACAGAACAAGAACTTCTCACCGTCATCGCTGGGGCGGTACTGCTCGACGACGGCGCTGATCACGGGGAGCGAGGTCTTGAACAGCAGCTTCGGCGCGCCGGTGCGCGGCATGTCCTGCCCGGGCTGGATTTCGACACTGTAAAGGTCGGCATCGAGGCCCAGGAAATACAGCTCGCGACCGTCGGCACGCCACGTCGCCTGCACGCCGCCGGAGACCGACACCTGCAGCCGCTGGCCGCTCGCCAATGACGCGAGATAGACCTCGGATCGCCCCGATTCCGCGGTGTTGTAGACGAACCACTGACGATCCGGTGAGACCTGCACCTGTTCGATCGGCTCGGGGGCATTCGTGAGCCGCCGTGACTCGGCGCTGCCAAGAAGCTGCTGCCAGGCGTCGCGGTTGGCGCCCGATCGATACACCACGGATCCATCGCTTGCGGCATCTTCCAGCCAGAGGACCGGCAGCGTACCTCGCGGCAGCACCATCGCCTGTTGACTGGTCGTCGGGTTGATGCGGACGATCCCCGGTCCCTCGCGCGAATTCCGTGCGAACACTACGTCCCCGTTGGCACCGAAGCGTGGATCCGAGTCATTCTGATCACCAAGGGTCAGCGGCGCCAGCAGTCCGCGCGTCGCGTCGAACAGCGCCAGCGTTGAATACCTGGCTGTCGGATCCTTACTGACCTCGACAACAACCTTCGAGAGGTCTGGCGCCACGTCGAACGTGGCGTAGAGTCCCGGCGGTCCGACAGCATCGAGAGCAGTACCTGTGCGCGTGAAGCCCCGGAACTGGCGTTCGCGGGTCGCGCCGGCAGCAAAGGCGAGCGTGTCGGCGCTCGACGTCCAGAAAGCAGGCGTCCGCCCGGCTCCCTGGAACACGGAGGGCACGATTGTCGCCGGCTGGCCGGTGAGCTGCGACTGGGAGAAGTCGAATGGCTGCGCCACGACGCGATCCTCGATCGACCAAATCAGGTGGCCGTCCGCATACGAACCGCGGCCGGCGCTCACCTGGACCATCTGGCTTTCGGCCGAATCGAGCCGTCCTGCGTAGATCCCGTTGGTCTCGAGCTTGTCGGTCCGCACGAAGAACAGAAAGCGCTTGCCCGGAAGCAGCTGCGGCCAGCTGTGATAGTTGTCGCCCCTCGCCTTGTCGAGCGTCGTCGCAACTTGCGGAGCTTTTCCCGAGCTGTCGGTCCTGTAGAGTCCCGACGGTCCGCCAATCGAGAACAGGATGGTCCCGTCGTCTCCCCACGACCCGGTCACGAACGGCTCGGGCGGCGCGGCGTCTGGCAGTGTGCACAGACGCTCGATGGTGCCGGTTCTCGCGTTCACTCTCATCAGCGCTCTCTTCACCGCGATCACCACATCGCGGCTGTCGGGAGACCAGAACGGATAAGACGAGGCGCCGTCGGTTCCTTCAATAAGGCGGGGACGGCTGACGTCCAGCGAACGGATCCAGAGAACCCGCTTTCCCTCCGAGTCGCTGGTGATGAAGGCGAGCTGGCGTCCATCGGGCGACAGACCCACCTGCGGGGCGGTTGGCACCAGTCCTGGCAGAGGCATCGCCGCGAACGACAGCCCCTCGGCCGGGGGCGGCACCAGGAACTCCGTGACGGCTTTTTCTGTCGCGCTCCGGAAGTACATCGATCCGGACGCAATCATTCCCGCAGCGGCGAGGGCGGTTCCGATCGCGAGCCCCAGAGCAATCTGCCGCCATCTGCCCTGCCGTTCGCCGCCGGTCGGAGCCGGAGTCGCGGAATCCGCCCGAGCCTCGCGACGCGAGCTGCTTTGAAGCACGAACGACAGATCACTGGCCGATTGAAACCGTGCCGCCGGCTCTTTCGCCAGGCATCGGAGGACGATGCTGTCAAGGACCGGTGGCAGCGGCCGTTCAATCGAGCTGACCGGCCCTTGGGGTGAGTCTTTGATGACGGCCGTGATCAGATCGACAGGTGTCTTGCCCTCGAACGCGCGATGTCCCTCGAGCATTTCGTACAGCACGCACCCGAACGAGAAGATGTCCGCGCGATGATCGGCGACCTCTCCCCTGGCCTGCTCCGGCGCCATGTAACCAGGCGTGCCGATCACAGTGTGAAGCTGGGTTCCGGTGGTGTCGATCTGACCGGGGCCTGAATCGGCCGCCGTCAGCTTCGCGAGGCCGAAGTCGAGAATCTTGATCCGATCGCCGGCGCAGACGAAGAGGTTGTCCGGCTTCAGGTCGCGATGGACGATGCCCCGGGCGTGCGCGGCAGTGAGCGCATCCGCGATCTGGATGGCGAAGTCGAGCGTCTTCTCGATCGACGGCCGGCCGGCATCCAGACGCGCGCGAAGCGTCGTGCCCTCGAGGAGCTCCGAGACGAGATACGGCGCTCCCTCATGAATTCCGACGTCGAACACCCCCATGATGCCGGGATGGTTCAGCGCGGCCGTGGCCCGGGCTTCCTGCTCGAACCGGCGGAGTCGATCCTCGTCGGCAGCGAACGCCTCAGGAAGCACCTTCACGGCGACGACCCGCGCGAGCTGCGGATCGCGAGCGCGATAAACGCGCCCCATGCCACCCTCGCCGAGCAGTCCGAGAATCTCGTAGCGGCCGATCTGAGCCGGTCCCTGAATAACCGTCGACAGCCGTGTGGCATGCTCCACGCTCTTCGGGCGGAGCAATCCGGTCGCCACAATATTTGGCTGTTTGCGTGAGCAAAACCGTCGATTCGGTCGGACGGGGCACGGTATTTCGTGGGTAGGCGACTCCGTAGCCGCAGTCCGCAACCCGCGGCCCGCAGTCCGTAGGGATGGAATAGTCCGGAGGGTCCGATGGTCTACCGGGCCGCGGACCGCGGGCTGCGGATTTCAGAATCGTGTCGCGGTGTCAGTTTTGTCGAGTGTTTTCGAGAGATGTGCGTTTTTCGCCAGATTTACGGGGGGCATGGAACTCGCACCCACTCGCCCGGCCATGACTGTCTACCTCGGCGCCTACTTGTTCGTGCTGGCGGCGACAGCAGCTCCCGCGGCGCCGGCGATCGGCCCCGGCGACATCCGCTGCCCGGGTTGTGCCCTCACGGGTCAGAAGGCGGCCCCGGCCGCCTTCGACCAGTCACAGATCGAGTTCGTGGCGAATCCCGTCCCGTCCTTCAACGACGGACAGACGTTCCGCGTCAACGTCCTCGCCCGCGTGCTGAACCGGGCACCGCTGGTCCTCGAGATCCTCGACAGCCGGCACCAGCTGCTCGATCGAAACCTGCAGATCGTCGCCGAAGATCCGGACAATGGACGCGATCCGGCCACCTGCGGTGGTCCCGAGCGGATCTCCGCCGTGGATCTCGCATCGAAGCCGGTCGTGTCGACCCTGGCGCTGAACGACATCGTCAGCGGCGCGATCATGATGAGGCGCGACGAGCGGATGCCGAACGCGGTCCTCGCGGGAACACCAATCCTGACCGGCGTCCGTAAGGTGTTCGCACGGACGCGGTTCTTCCACGCGACGCCGATTCCGGCGCATTGCGTCAACCGCTCGGGCCGGCTGATCGTGCTCGACGGTCCCGAGGAGGGCGAGAGCACCATTGTCTACAACGACGGCGCCATCTATCACCGCAACGTCGCAAACGTCACGTTCACGCGCGAGCGGCTCTCGGCTGCGGAGTTGTCGGACCTGCTGCGCGCGTTCCGGGCCACGCATTTCAATGCCATCGCGGACGTGTTTCCGGAGACGCGACCGGACAGTCGACCCTCACTCACGCTCATTGGCGCCCGGTATCAGCGTGTGCTGATCGACGACGACGATCCCCGGGTTGGCCCGGTCCTGAAGCGGCTGAACGCAATCGCCGCCCGCGCCACCTCGCGTGCGAAGTACATTCTCAAGCGTGGCGGCATGATGTCATTGGATGTGCGAACCTGGCCTTATCCGGCGATCGACCTGGAACGGTTCGTCGATCCGGCGATTCGGCTTGCTGCCGCCACTCCCGAGACCTGGCGCCAGCGAGTACCCGACGACTTCCTCAGAAGCCTGCCGGTGGAGGCCGCCGCATCCGAGCGATCGGGCACCGACAGCAACCGGGCGGTGTACTTCTCGCAAGCCGGTAAGCTCTTTCGCGTCGCTCGTCCTTCGACCTGCACCGCCCGCTCCTGCTCGTTCCGGGACCTGAATGCGGCGCGGGTCACTGAACCTGCCGCCACCGACCCGGTCATCGCGGTCAGCAGCCGCCGTCTCTGGCCGCGCCACATGAGCACCCGGCTGCGCGAGGTGCCGGACAGCGGCCTCACGATCAGCAAGCAGGAGTACGACCGGCACAAGGCGGTCTATCTGCCGCTGCTGAAGCAGCGCACCGTGGGGGCGAGCTACATCGACGACGGGATGCTCTACAGCGACGTGAGGATCTGCCAGATCGACGCGGGCGCCGACGACACCTGCGACGTCCGGCCGTCCTGGCCGTCGGCGAGGAAATAAGCCTTCCGCCTGGCGCAGGTGTTATCCTCCGGCCGCAGATGACCGCGGTCCCGCAGGCGCTATCGGAATCGCTCGCAGGCCAGTACCGGATCGATCGCGTGCTCGGTTCGGGCGGCATGGCCACGGTCTACCTGGCCCACGACGTCCGCCACGATCGCCAGGTCGCGGTGAAAGTCGTCAAGCCCGAGATCGTTGCAACCGTCGGCGCCGATCGGTTCATCAACGAAATCAGAACAACCGCGCACCTCAAGCACCCTCACGTTCTTCCCCTCTTCGATTCCGGTTCCGCCGTCGACGCGCTCTTCTACGTGATGCCGTACATCGACGGTGAGTCGCTGCGATCAAGGCTGCAACGCGAGGGGCAACTCCCGCTGACCGACACGATGACGATTCTCCATGAGGTGGCGGACGCACTCGCCTACGCGCACGAACAAGGAGTCATCCACCGCGACATCAAGCCGGACAACGTGCTCCTGTCCGGCCGCCACGTGTTCCTGGCCGACTTCGGCATCGCCCGCGTCCTCGAAGACAGCGCCTCCGTCGATCAGACGGTCACCGCCACGTCCACAATCGTCGGAACGCCGGCATATCTCTCCCCCGAACAGGCGGCCGGTCGCAGCCACATCGATCATCGGGCCGATATCTACTCGTTTGGCGTGATGGCCTACGAAATGCTCGCCGGCGCCCCGCCATTCGCTGGAAACACCGCGCCGGCGGTGATGGCCGCGCACATGGCCACGCCGGCAGACCCGCTCGCCACGCGTCGTCCCGACGTGCCGCCCGGGCTTTCGGCCCTGGTCATGAAGTGCCTGGCCAAGCGGCCGGAGGATCGGTGGGAGCTGATGGACGATGTCCTGGTGGCGCTCGATGCGGTCATGAGCCCCGGCAGCGGTCGAACCGCTGCCGGCGTCCCCCGCCGAAGCGTCCTGTTCGGCGTCGGTGCCGGTGTCGATCCCAAGTGGTCACCCGATGGTCGTCGAATCCTGTTTACCAGGCGTGGCGAACTGCACGTCATGCTGCCGGACGGCGGCGAGGACAAGACGATCGTCAGCCGTACGACGCCCGACCAGCCGCTGCCCCAGTACGGGATCTGGTCGACGGACGGCAAAACGATCTACTTCAAGGCCGCTGACGCGGAGCGCCGGGCCAGCATCTGGGGCGTGCCCGCCGAAGGCGGCATTCCGCGTTTGCTGGTGCGCATCGACGATCCCCAGAAACCGTCGCTCCGGCGCGAGTTCGCCACCGACGGCGTCCGCTTCTTCTTCACGATCGCCCAGGACGAAAGTGACATTTGGGTCGCCGAGGTGAAATAAGGGGCTAGTTTCCGGTCGCCGGTCCGGCCAGCCCGAGGCCGCTTCGGAGCGCGTCGAGCAGCGTGCCGTCGTCGTTCGACAGTTCCCAGAACATTGCCCCGGCGAGATTCTGCGCGATGACGTACTCGCCTTTGAGGCGCATGGACTGCGGATCCTCGTAAGTGATCCACTCTTTTCTGGCCTCGCTATACAGCCACGGTACCTTGGCGACGTCGTCCCAGTGGCGAACGTAATCGGGCGATTTCAAGAACGTCTCGGCGATGACACGATAGCCTCCGACCTGAAGTGACCCGGTGCCGGTATTCCACGGACCGGACGACTCCACTCCTTGCCAGCCGCGTCCGTAGAACGGCACGCCTGCCACCAGCTTGTCCCGCGGCATGCCCCTGGCCGCGATGGCCTGCATCGCGTCGTGCAGGTTCAGTCTCGAATTGGAGGGATCGTCGTGGTTGTAAAGGGCGGAGTTGAACCCCGCACGCTTTCCGCCGCTGTGGAAGTCGTAGGTCATCACGCTGACCCAGTCGAGGAGCGGCGCCATCTCCGCGTACAGAATCGGATCGATGCCACGCGGGCTCGCGCTTGCGGCAATCGTCAGGAACTTGCCCGGCCCGATGGTCTTGCGAAGCGCTGCGAGCAGGAGCACGTAATTGCGCGCGTCGTCGGGACTGCCCGGCTGCAGGCCGCCCGAGACCGGATGCTCCCAGTCGATGTCGATTCCGTCGAACTGCGGATATGCCTTCAGAAAGTCCTCACAGGACTGAGCGAACGCCTGTCGCGTCGCCTCCGACGCCGCCATGGCGTAGAACGGCCCCGAGTCGGTCCAGCCACCCACCGAGATGAGGAACTTCAGATGTGAATGTTTCTGTTTCAGCAGTGTGATCTGGTTGAACAGGCCGTGCGGACAGCCCGCCTCCGCGCAGTCGCCCGGATATACGCGCTCGGTCGCTACACTCGCGTTCCACGTGAGCCGGTTGTCGGGCCCGATCTTGCCGAACGCGTAGTTGACGTGCGTGAGTTTGGCGGCGGGAATGTCGGCCAGCGGATACCTCGTCGCCGTCCAGTCTGCGTAGTAGCCGATGACTTTGAGCGATTTCGATGGAGCCGGCGCGGTTTGTCTTGCGTCGAGAGCGCAAAGCCCGGCAAGCAGGATAAGGGTCAGACAGAGTCGTGACCGCATCCTACTGGGCCTGACTCTTCCTCCACCGCCCGATCGACAGCGGCTGCCCGGCATCGTCCTTTGTCGTCAGCGTGAGCACGTCGCCTTCGACGACCCAGTGGCGCGGCCGCTCCATGCCCAGCGGTCCCTTGATGAGGGGCTTCTGTCCCTGGAGGAAGTACGTCAGGGTGTGATTCTGCATGTCGATGGCGGTGCGACCTTCGGTGGCGATCACGCCGTCCCTGATGTCGATGCCCGCCGCGCGCAGCAGATCCGACGTCTTTTCGTCTGTCGTTCGGATGTTCATGGTCAGGTTGCCACTGGCGTCGTAGGCCAGGGTCCCCTGCCCTTTCAGCGTGATTGGCGCCTTGCCCGGAGGCCGCACCTCGAACGACTCGAGCGTCCAGCGGCCCTCGAGGAACTTCCGGGCAGAGGTCAGCGTTCCGGCCCCGGTGTCCACCGGTCCCCCTTCGACAGGCCGCTGACGCGGTGCTGCAGAACATGCCGCGGTTGCCGCCAGCCCCGCCGCAATCAGGACGGCAGACAGCAGAGAACCAGTTTTCATGATGCCCACCCCTCGCGGCGCATGTTACCCGATTCCCGCCGATTCCCCGGCACCGACACCCTGCGAAATCGGAAACCGGCAGCGCAGCGTCACGCCGCGATCCGGGTTGTTCTCCGCGGTGATGTGTCCGCCGTGCGACATCACGATCGACCTGCTGATTGCGAGGCCCAGGCCGAGTCCCTGCGGTCGAAAGGTGACGAACGGCTCGAACACGGCGTTCAACTGATTCGCCGGAATCCCGACACCGCAGTCGGAAATCGCGACACCCACGAATTCCCCATCGGTTGCGGTCTCGAGTATCAGGCTGCGCTCGCGCGGGCTGGTCCCTTCCATCGCATCACAGGCATTGAGCACGAGGTTGAGCACGACCTGCTGCAGCTGGACGCGATCGCCGAGCACCGGTGGCAAGGAGGAAGCGAGCCGGGTCGTGACCGTGACGCGGCGGGCCAGGAAGTCGCTGCGGGTGAGATCCAGGACCTCGCGTGCGACCTCGTTCAGGTTGAGCGGCTGCCGCACGATCGTGCCCTTCTTGAGCAGCGTCCGCAGCCGATCGATCACCGCACCCGCCCGCCTGTCGTTCCGGATGATGTCGTCGAGCGTGGCGCGGAGCTCGGGTACATCCATCGCCTCACCGTCGAGCACCCGGCGCGCGGCCTGCGCGTTGCTCAGGATCGCCGCGAGCGGCTGACTGAGCTCATGAGCGAGCGCTCCGGTGAGCTCGCCCAGCACTGCGACGCGATTCAGGTGCGCCAGCTCGTGCCGCTGCGCCGCCGCGTCGAGCTCCGCGCGCCTGCGGTCGGTGATATCCCGGACGATGCTCAGCACCTTGTCGTCGTCGCAGCGAACGACTGTCGCCTCATAGAAGAGCTCCTGATCGTCCGCGGCGACCGTGTACTCGACCTTTTCTGGCTCGTCGGACGCGAGCGCCTTCTCAAATGCCGCGATGAGGGCTTCCGCGAGCGCCGGCGGCATCACCTCGCGCACCGTTCGTCCGAGGAACTCGGACGGTGGGACCATCAGCCGAGCGGGGTCCTTGGCGTGATAGTGCAGGAACACGCCGTCGGCGTTCAGCACGAACATCCAGTCGGGAATGGCACGCAGAATCGCGCGGTTGCGTTCCTCGCTCTCGCGCAACGCCTGATGTGCCTGCTCCCGCTCGATCGCGATGCCGGCGATATAGGCGCCGATGTCCATCTGCCGGAGCTCCTCACCGCTCGGCATCCTGGCGGTATCGCCATACATCGCAAACGAACCCAGCACCTTTCGATCCGACGCAAGAATCGGCACCGACCAGCACGCTCGAAAGCCGAATGTCCGAGCCACGTCTCGGGCCCCTTCCCAGAGCGGATCCGACAAGGCGTCCGCGACCATGACCGGCTTGCCAAGGTAGATCGCCGTACCGCAAGAGCCCGCCTTTGGTCCGATCGTGATTTCCGTGCCGGGAGTGAACAGTCCGGGCATGCTGGGCGCGACACCGTACCGCATGTGCGTCCCTGTGTGATCCACGAGGACGACGGAGCATCGGCTACCCTCGCACAGCCGCTCGATGAGATGCACGAGGCTCGCGAGGATCTCGTCCAGGGGCGCGCCGGTGGCGATCATCTCGAGAACTTCGTGCTGCCCGGCGCGGAACGCTTCCTCCCTGCGGCGCTCGGTCAGATCGCGGGCCACCGCGAGAAGCTGGACGACGCGGCCGGTGGTGTCGGTGATGGGCGTAACCGCCACGTCCCACCATTTCATGACGCCGGTCGCGGTTTTGCTCGGTCCCTGGAACACGCCGCGCCGTCCGCCCTTGGCGTTCCTCAGCGCAGCTTCTGCGGCCTGTCGCGCCTCCTCTTCCCAGTAATCGAGCCAGCTGCGACCCACCATCTCGGCGGGACTGCACAAGTCCATGTGCCGCACGCCGGCCGTGTTGACGTAGTCGATTCGGCCGTCGAGATTCAGGATCTTCAGGCAGTCCTCGCTGCTGTCGACAATCCGCCGGTTGATGTCATCGGTCGGCCGGGCCACCTCGTGCGTGACCGGAAGCCCGTTCAACTGTGTGTCGGTCCGGGTCTGTGCCAAGAGGAACCTTCCTCGTCGGGAGCGCTAGCGAACGGCCTGGGCCATGGCCCTGGCAATCGCCTGCATCAACTCGTCGTCGCTGAACGGCTTGGCCAGCGAAGGTTCGTCGATGTGACTGATGTTGCGCGCACCGTCGCGCGTCGTGGGGCCGCTTTCGCCGGTAATGAACACGACCGGAACCTGAGATCCGCGCGCGCGAAGCCGGTCGCGCAGCTCCAGCCCGCTCGCGCCCGGAAGCCGGACGTCGAGAATGAGGCAGTCGCTCGATACGGGGTCGGCATCGTAGGCTTCGGCCGACGCAAACAGGTACACCCTGTGTCCCATCGAGCGAAGCAGCCGCGCGAGCGCGACGCGCACATCATCGTCGTCCTCGACGAGGACCAGGGTCAGCGGGCTGGTGATGGTCAGCGGGAGTTCTCCAGGACCGGCGGATCCTACACTGCAACGGCGGCCAATCGGCGTAAGATTTTCCTGTCCCGAGGCGGCCGCCGCCTATTCACCCCGATCGAGCGTCCACGACTGCAGCGTTGCCCATTGGAGGCCTCTTGAAGCCCTTTGCCCTGAAATGCACGATTCTGCTCTTGACATTTTCGGCCGCAGCCAGCGCCGAGGACGGGGTCCTGGTCGTCCTGAAAACGAGCACCGGCAGCGGCCAGACGACCAGCCAGGTGCAGATCGGCAAGAGCCGACTGCGCGCCGAGATGGCCGAGGGCTCCGGGCCGCAGCGCGCCCTCGTTTTCGACGCTGCACGGCAGGTCATGCTGATCGTCAACCCCGAGCGAAAGAGCTACAACGAAATCACCAAGGCGGACATCGATCGTCTCGCCACCCAGATGCAGGACATGATGGCGAAAGTTCCGCCGGAAATGCGAGCCAAGGTCGAGGCAATGATGAAAGGGGGAGGCATGGGCGCCGCTACGCCGGCGAAGACTGAATATCGCAAGGCGGGCACCGACAAGACGGCCAAATGGACCTGCGACAAGTACGACGGATATCAGAACGGGCAAAAGTCGTCCGAAATCTGCACAGTCGATCCGGGCATGCTGGGGCTCTCGCCGGCGGACTTCGCCGTCGCGCAGCAATTCGCGGAGTTCTTCGAGAAGCTGATGCCGCAGTCCGCCGGGCAGATCCTCGGGCTCAGTCAGATGCAGACTCAGGGCTTCAGCGGGTTTCCGGTGAAGAGCACGTCGACATCCGGTGGCCGAACCACGACGAACGAGGTCACCGACGTCACGCGCCAGACCTTCGAGGATTCGGTGTTTGCGGTACCGGCAGGCTTTCAGAAAGAAAGCTTCCCCGGCATGGGAGGTCGCGGCCGCCAGTAGTCCTCGGAGGCGACGCCTGGCAACAATTCGGAGATTCTCATGCAGCGTTCGCTTTTGATCGCGGCGTTGATCGGCGCATCCCTGTCGGCGGCGGCACCGCGCACGATCTCGATCGACACGGCGATGCCTGCGCCGCGCTGGGCCGGGCTGGAGCGCCAGATTCTCGCGGCCAACGTCCCCGCCTGCCGCGAGTTCTTTCGGAAGTACTACGATGAACGCGGCTACCTGCAGGCGTTCCTGCGGTGGGGCGCCAACGACGGCCCGGATGACGCTTTCGAGAACTTCAACCGGTGGCCGGAGCTCCACGCCCTTGGTGCGGACGACGAGATCCTTCGCCTGTACCTGATTGCCTGGGAGGGAATGACCCGGCAGTATTCGGAAGCGAAGACCCGCGACGTGCCGGCCGGCCGCGAGGGCATGTATTACAAGGACTTCTCCGCACAATCAGACTGGATGCACCACGGCGAAGGGCTGCAACTCTTCAACCGCATGGGGCTGTCCGCACCCGGCCTGCCGGCCTACCGGGAACGTGCGCGGCGGTTTGCCGGCCTCTACATGGGCGAAGACCCCGATGCCCCGAACTACGACCGCGATCGGAAGCTGATCCGGTCGATGATCAACGGCAGCAAGGGACCGTTGCTCCGCAAAGCCACGGCGCTCGACTGGGTCGGCGATTCCTTCGATACCACCGGCTTCGTCGCCCTGCACGGCGAGAACACCTACGCACAATTCCTCGAGCATTACCAGGAATACACCGATGTCGTCGGTGACCACTTCCTCAACCTGGTCGCCACGACTCTTCCGACCAATGCGTACCTGCTCACAGGCGAAGCGAAATATCGCCGCTGGATTGTCGAGTACATGGACGCGTGGCTCGCGCGCATGAAGAAGAACGACGGCATCATCCCGAGCTTCGTCGATCTCGACGGCACCATTGGCGGCCGCGAAGGCAAGTGGTGGGGCAATGCGTACGGCTGGGGCTTCAGTCCGGTCAACCCCGTCACCGGCCGGCGGGAAGATCGCAACCGGATCCCGCGGGCGCTGGTCGGCTTCAGCAACGCGCTGCTGGTCACGGGCGACCGCAGGTATGTCGATGCCTGGCGCGACATGATCGCCGCCGTCAATGCGCACGCGCGCCAGGTCGACGGCCGCACCGAGTACCCGACCATGTTCGGGGCGAGCGGGCTTGCCAACCGTAGCTCGGGGGCGGAGGCTGCGAGCGTAGGTTGGTACAGCTTTCAGCGCGAACCCTGGAGTGTTGGAGCCCTCGAAGTTTGGTACTGGTCGATGAGCGCGGAGGACCGCGCGCGCGTCGGGGCCAACCCGTGGGTCGAGTTCCTCGAAGGAAAGAACGCCGCCTACGCGGAAAGCACGCTTCAGCGCGATCTGGACAGCATTGCGAAAAAGGTCGACGGCATCCGCGCGGACACAACCGTACCTGAGAAGCGCCTCGCCGACAACATGCTGGACCTCAATCCCGCGGCCACCGATGCGATGGTCCGGTTGATGTTCGGCGCGCTCGTGCCGGGCCGCGAAGGCGGCCTCCTCAACGCTCGCCTCCGTTATTTCGATCCCGAGCGGCGTCGGGCCGGTGTCCCCGAGGATGTGGCCGCGCTCGTCTCAGAGATCGCGGATCGCCGGACCGTAGTCACGCTCGTCAATACGAGCAAGGCCGAGCCGCGCACGGTCATCGTGCAGGCCGGCGGTTATGGCGAGCATCAATTCGACTCGGTGGAGTGGAGCGGACGGACGGAGCGTTTGGACGCGCGGGATTTCAGCGTTCGGCTCGCGCCCGGCGCTGGCGCAACCCTGACGCTGGCGATGCGCCGCTACGTCAACACCCCGACGGTCAGGCTCCCTTGGGATCGGTAGTTTCCAGTTGCCAGTTGCCAGTTGCCAGTAATCGGCAAGGCATAGTCCGGAACTGGCTCTGGAAACTGGCTACTGGAAACTGATCCCGTCAACGGATCAGCGCCGCGCTGGCCGTTTAGCCACTGCCGTTGCCGATCCGCCGCGGGCCGGCCGCTCCTCTTCCTCTTCTTCGTCGGAGGGATGGGCGTTTTCTGCCGCTTCCTGGTTGATACCGCCCTCCGCGAGGGTCGTCAGTTTCTCATCGGTAGCCTTCTCCTCGTCCAGGGTTTCCTGGAGCAGATCCGCCGCTTCGGTGTGACCCATCGCGCGCGCCCACGCGACCAGGGTGCCGTAGGCCGCCATCTCGTAGTGTTCAGCTCTCTGACCTGCCGCGATCAGGCAGGCGTCCATCGCAGCCTCGTCGAAGTCTTCACCCATGATCGACTTGCCTTCTTCGATGATGCCGGCGATCCCTTCGCAGTGCTTGCCCTTGACCTTTTCTTCGAGGCTCTCGAACACCTGTTCGAGCCGCTCGACGTGACCGCGCGTTTCCTCGAGATGAGTCTCGAACGCGCTTCGCAGCTCGGCCGAGCTCGCGGCCTTTGCCATTTTCGGCAAGGCCTTGATCAGCTGTTTTTCCGCATCGTAGGTGTCGCGTAGTTCTTCCACGAAGGCATCGTGAATCGTGCCCGCATTAGCCATGGCTTCTCCTTGTTTTGCCGAGCCTTGTCCGGCCCGAGACAACAACAAGTCTGCAAGAAGGTCGCCGGAGAAGAATCTGGAGAGTGACGCTCAGGAAACGGCAGGGGCAACGCTCAGCACATTCCGGAGCTTCGCGATGATCTCGGCCGGGATCTCCGTCGCGCGCATCGAGCCGTCTGCGTTCGTGCGGGTGCAGACCGTCTTGATCCGACCGGTGCCGATCAGTACGTCACCTTTCGTGATCGTGTGTTCGTACTGCAGGCTGCGAGTGCCGACCTCGACGAGGCGGACGGCGACCTCGAACTCGTCCTCGAAGCGGAGCGGGCTTCGGAAGTCGAACGAGGCGGCGACTCGCGGCCAGCCGAGCTCGCCCTTCGTTTCGGCGATTGACAGCGCGGCGGCGCGCCACGCCGCGTGCTCGGCCTCTTCCATGTACCTGAACATCCACGAGAAATGGACGATGCCGGCCATGTCGGTTTCCCCGAACTGCACCCGCCGCGCATACCGGAATGGACCGTCCATGAGGCTAGCGCCGGGGGCCTTCCGGGAGGACGAGCTCGTTCGCCTTCTCCGGGCTCGCGTCCGCCGTTGCCCCGGCCTTCCAGCTCGGGATCTCGTGTTTGTACATGGACTCCATCGGGCCCCAGACCTTGTCCACGCGATCGGTGAACAGGTCGCCAATCAGGAGGTCGGTGATCGTTCCCTGCAGTTCGGGATAGGCCTTCACGAACTTGCCGAAGCTGAAGCCGTCGTAGTATTCGCATACGAGGCGGCGCATCCGATCCACGCCTTCGTTGAAATTGGCGCCCCACGCTCCGAGTTGCGCCGCACTGGTGTTCCCCTTCTGCAATCCGTCGACGATCGCATCGGCGGCGAGCTCGCCGGACTTGAGCGCGAGGAGCACGCCTGACGAATAGAGCGGGTCGAGGAATCCGAACGCATCGCCAACCAGCACCCAACCATCACCGGCGACCCTGGTGGACCGATACGAATAGTCCCGGGTGAGGAAGTAGCCGGTCACCCGCTTCGCTCCGTCGATCCGCTGCTTCACCGCCGGGGTCCGCTCGACCTCTTCGGTGTAGGTCTGCTCGTGATTCTGTCGCCCCTTGAACAGGTAGTCGAATGGCGCCACCACGCCGACGCTGACGACGTTGTCGTGCTGCGGGATGTACCAGAACCAGCCCTGCCGATCCGGCGTCTGCAGCACCATCGTGGCGCCCTCGTCGCGGCCGGTATCGCGGTAGGCTCCTTCCCAGTACGTCCAGATCGCGCCCTTGTTGAGGATCGGATCCCAGATCCGAAGCTTGAAGCGGTTCTGGAGGAGGGCGGCCTGGCCGCTGGCATCCACCACGACCTTCGCCCGAACCTCGCGGCGCGTGCCGTCGGCGTCCTTGACGCGCACACCAACCGCGCGCTCGCCTTCGAAAAGGACCTCGAGCACGTGCACGCCTTCGAACGCGTTGACGCCGTGCTCGCGCGCGTTGGCGAGCATCATCTGGTCGAACTCGCTGCGCACGACCTGCCACGTCTGCGAGCACTCGTGGGGCTTGTTGTCCCAGAAGTAGAACGGCGCGGAGAGCTTGCCGCTCGCGTTCACGAACTGCACGCTGTACTTCTTCACGAAGTGGCTGCGCTGCATCTTCTCGAGCATCCCGATCCGCTTCAGCACCCAATAGGTCTCGGGAATCAGCGACTCGCCGATGTGGAACCGCGGAAAACGCTCGCGCTCGAACAGTCCGGTCGAATAGCCGCGATCGGCAATCAGGGTCGAGACGGTCGACCCCGCCGGGCCGCCGCCGATGACGACGACATCGTATTCAGTCGAAGGAGTGGTCATGGAGTGTTTACGTGTAGCGGATGCCGGCGTGCTGCGGCAGGAAGAACCGGTGCAGCAGCGAGTCGACCCGCAGCAGCCCGGGGCGCGTGAGCGCGATTCGTTCGGGATTCAGCTCGGCCAGGAAACCGTCGGCGTGCAGCGAGTCGAGCTGCGTGCCGAAGCGATCAAGTGGATCGATCCCGTACTTCTCCTGAAAGTACCCGGGCCTGACGGAGCCGCGCTTCAACTGGAGGATGAACTCGCGAATGAGGCGTTCGTCCGTATTCGGCCGGTAGGCGCGACCGAGCGGCAGGTCTCCGGCTTCAATCGCCGCCGCGTATTTCTCCCAGGTGTCCACGTTCTGCAGATGGACGCCGTTCACGTGCCCGAACGACGCCACGCCCAGGCCTACGAGATCCGCCCCTTCCCACAAGCTGTCACGATAGATGAAGGTCGCCACCGACGGGTCCTTCACCGCGGTATAGGCGCTGCCCACGTGATACCCCGACGCCTCGAGTGCCTCGAACGCTTCCGTCACCCAGCGCCGCTTCTGGCTCCAGTCCGCGATCGAGCCTCCGAGATCGCCGGACCCATTGAGAAGGTTGGCGCTGATGGTGGTGTTGAAAGGCAGTTCCATCTGGTAGATCGTCACGCTGTCTGGTGAGAGCTCCAGGGTCCGATCGATGCACGCCCGCCAGTTCGCATCGCTCTCCCCGACCATGCCTGCGATCAGGTCGATGTTGATCTGCGGAAACCCGAGCGCGCGTGACTGCTCGAAGACCCGATAGATTTCCGGCGATCGATGCGCGCGGCCATTCAGCTCGAGGATCCGATCGTCGAAGTTCTCGACACCGAGACTTAGCCGCGTGACGCCGAAATCGCGGATGCCGGCAAGCTTCGACTCGCTGAGCGTCCCCGGTTCGCACTCGAACGTCACCTCGGCCGCGCGGTTCCAGTCGGTGCGCGCCGTCAACCCCGCAACGAGCCGCTGCAGCTGCTGCGTCGAGAGAAACGAGGGCGTGCCGCCCCCGAAATACACGAAGTGCAGCGGCCGTCCGGCGATCGCGGGCTGATCGAGGTACCGATCCCACTCGGTCGTCAACAGATTGAGGTATTCCTCGACCTGCCGGGCGTTCTTGTCGGTGTAGACCCGGAAATAACAGAAATGACAGCGCTTCCGGCAGAACGGGATGTGGAGGTACAGGCCAAGTGGAACGTCGGCCGGCGGCGCGTGGAGCGCGGAGGTCGCCTCGTCCAGCGCCGTCCGGCTCCAGACCGAGAATGGCGGATAGTTGGCGACGAAATAGCTCCCGACCGCGGTCTCCTCCGGCCCGGGCGGGTTCGACACTTCGGGCATATGTGGAATACGACGGCCGGGGGCGGAACCTTTCAGGGCTCAGGTATTTGCCGTCACCAGAACCAGCTTTCGGTCGGGACCGAGCGGCTCATCTGAAGGTTACGGACGGCCACCTCGATCGCCTGCGCGTCGAATTGCATCAGACCGCTGCGTTCCTTGGGAGTCAGCGGGTAACGGGCGAGCGTGCCCTGGCGATCGGCCTTGAACATCTGTCGAAACGCCGGATCGATGATCAGCTTGCCAATTATCTGTTCGACGACAGGGTTCATCGCGATTACCTCCTGAGGTTTCCATCCTCTTCGACAACTGGCCGGCTACGCGCAGCAGCCGCAACGCATCGTCAGCCTTCAGATCCGGGCAGCGGTGTCGGAGCCAGAGCCGGAGGCGGCGCAACTCGACCGCCGGGACCATGCTTTCGGCGAGACGGATCGTCGAATGGTACGTGCGTTCGGGAAAATACACGTCCCTGGCGACTCGTATCAGGACCCGCCGCGTGTCCGCGCCGATCACATTCTCTGCTACCGCTCGAGAGAACGCGTAGCGCATGTTCACGAGCGCGTCCGACAATGCCGACCCGGTGTCGGCATCGTAGGCCACGGCCAGTTCGTCTTCGGCGACGAGCCGCGCGTCGCGGAACCATCGGAAAATCGTACCCACGCCGATCATCCCGAAGCCGGACATTTCGACCGCGCGAAGGGCGCCCATGCTGGCCGCGCCCAGAACGACCGTGCCGGCTCGCAGGGCTGCGAAGATCTCCAGCGGTGATACCGCCAGGCTTTGAAGAAACTGTCCGTCAATGATGCCGACGATCGCCGGCCGTTCCTTGAGCGCTGCCGTCAGATCGCCCCGACGGATTGGAGGCAGGTAGCTCGCCGCCGGCAGTACCGCCCGTGCTCTCGAAATGGACAGGCTTGGTCCAACGAACACGAGCGTGCGGTTCATACCAGATACCGTCTCGCCCGTGCGCCAAGGAGGATGAGATCGGGATCGAAGTGCCTGGCCGCCCAGTGCTCGAGACCAGGCACGATCACCTTCACCACTGGCAGGCCCACTTCGGGTCTGGTCAGGTCCACCGCGATCAGCTGTTTCAGTCCTGCCGCCTCGAGACGCCGCGCCATGAACCGAATGTCGTCCAGGATGTCGTCGCTTCGACAGGCCGGGATCGCGGCGAATGACTTCATCGGGCCGTTCGAGAGCCACAGACTCTGCGCCGGCCGATCGACGTCACCATCCAGCCTGGCAACCTTGTCTATGTCTTCACGCACGCCCTGAAAGATCGTCAACCGGCTCTGCGCCAACTCGGTGAGAGCCCTCGTCACCGCCACTCGCGCGTCGGGATGCGTGCCAAGACCGCAGTGGAAATGAGTCAGTCCGGCGCCGGTCGATTCGCATCCCGCAGCAACGAAGGTCGGCACTCCCAGGTCGCTCGTGATTTCCCGGATCACGACGCGGATCCCGGCGGCCGCGAATTTCCCTGCGAGCCGGCGCGGCAGGTTGGGAAGCGTTTCGGGCCGGAGGATCGGGAACAGACCGCCGTCCGGATCTGCATCCTGAATGTCCGAGAAGCGGCAGGCGGCACCGGCACGAACCGCACCTGAGATGGCACGGATGCGAGGAACCAGCATCCCGCGGACAATGGCCAGGGTCCACGCGTCTCTTTCAATCACCTCTGCCAGGCCGTGGCACACCGCCTCTTCGATGGTGTTTCCCGACGCCAGGCCATTCGTACTGCCGCGAAATACTTGCGGACCACGATCGGCGTGACGAGGCTTCAACACGGCGCACGCCGGCGCCCAGACCGCCGCGCGTGAGTGCAGGTCGGTCCCACGGAGCCACGTCAAGGGCAACGTGTCAGCGTACTCGGCTCGCGGGTCGAGAATCAGGCTGTGCGGGTCAACCGCGGCCGCGTTCCGGCGCAGTGCTCGATAACTGGCGCGCTCGAGCTCGTCAGGCGGACGCTCGCAGCAGTAGTGCTCGATCGCCTCCATCATGGCGCCGGCCCTCGCGTGCATCCGCGTCGGGCCTTTGCCGTTCTGAACGGAGATCGCGGAGTCGTCCGGGATCGGACGAACGGCCGCCCACACGGGAATCCCTACGTAGTCCAGTCCGGTGACATCGGCCAGGCGGGTCACGCCGATGGTGTTCATGACACCCCGCGCGCGGCGGCAGGTCTCGCGCGGAGGCACGACACGGTGATTGCCGCTGTGACCGTACTTCGGGGCCCGGTGCAGGCGAATTGGCTCCCACGCTCGCATCACACCTTCTACGGCGACTGCAGATTACCCTTTCCTGCGCCGCCTGTACAGGTAATACCGGAGACCGTTCATCCGGCTATCATTCGACGTGCCACTCGGCCACGTCACCGCCTTCTTCCAGTTCGAAGTCAGCGACGCGATCGATCTGCAGCGTCTTGGCTCGGAGATCGACGCGTCGGTCGCAGCCCGCCTGGCCACGCGCCCGGCCACGCCGACCTACCTGCAGTACAAGCAGCCGCCGCTGACACTCGACGGGGCGGTCATCGGCGCCAGCGAGGTGAATGGATGCCGCGTGCGGTTCAAGGCGTTCGACTACGGCGTGGTCTCGGTTGCGCTGAGCCAGACGCTGCCCGACACCTGGGAAGAGCTGGTGAACGCGGGCCCCCAGTGGCAGGACAATCCACGGCTGTCGGAAGAAGCGGAGCGGCTCTGTCGCGAGCTCCTGGCGCGCATCAGCGGCGCGGTGTCGGGGCGGCATGAACCCTGGCTCACCGAAGATTACGTGGTGTTCACCATCGTCGCGCAGCAGGACGGCTACGCCGACCAGCTGATCGCGGCCCGCGGCATGGAAATCGCTCGTCTCCTGCGCGGAGAGCGCGAGGCGTTGAGCGTGCAGGAGCGCGACGAAGTACTGCGGCACCGGATCACCTACTACCCCACTGATGCCGTCATCCCGACCTGGAGCAGCGCCCTCGTTTACGACACCGAGTCCGGCGCTCCGGGCGTGCTCGAAATCCTCGAATTCGTCAACTCGCAGCTGCTGGAATTCCGCTACTACGATCAATTGCTCGATGCCGAGCTGGCCAAGACCTACGCCGCGCTCCAGGTGGAAACCTGGCGCCCGACCTGGCTGACCCGTCGCTACAGTCGCGCGGCGAGGCATATCCACTCGTTGTTCATCGACGTGAACGAGTTGACAGACCGCGCTGAGAATGCGCTGAAAATCGCCGGCGACGTCTATGCCGCGCGGGTGTTCGGGCTGGCCGCGGCACGCATCGGGCTGGATCAGTGGAAGGCGAACGTCCGTGACAAGCTGAAAACGGTCGATGACATCTATCGTTTTGCCGTCGAACAGGCCGCGATCGCGCGTGGCGAGTTTCTCGAGCTGACGATCGTTCTTCTCATCCTGCTGGAGCTCGTCCTGCTGATGTACTGATCGCCGGGTGGCGATGCCGGCTCTCCGAAATCAGCTCGCGCGCCCGGCCCAGCGCCGCCTCCAGCGATGGCAGCATGTTCTCGTCGCCAATGTGCTGATGAAACTCGGCCCGTTCCATCATGCGTGCGGGCTGATCCCGCATCCCGCACAGCAGAAGGGTCCGACCGCTGGCGCGCAGGGCCTCGGCCAGGCGTTCGACCGCATGAAGTCCGGTGCCGTCGATGGCGGTCATGTTGCGCAACCGCAGGACGACAACCGGCGGCAGCCTTGGCAGCTCGGCTTCCACGTCCTGAAGCTTGTCTGTGCTCCCGAACAGGAACGGCCCGTGGATGCGAAAGATAGCGACACCGTCCGGGACCTGGTGCGACTGCAGGCTGTGGGCGCGACCCTGATCGATGTAATCGCTCGTCACCCGCGCCACCGTGGTCGTCGTCGTCACCCGGCGGATGTAGAGGAGCGCGGCGAGAATCATCCCGGCCTCGACCGCGACCGTCAGATCCGCTAGCACGGTCAAGGTTGCGGTGATCCCCCACACCGCGGCTTCCGCGGGTCCCAGCCTGATCACCCCGGGGATCTCGCGCCACTCTCCCATGTCGTACGCGACGACGAGCAGGATTCCGGCAAGGATGGCCAACGGAATATGGCGGGTCAGCGACATCGCAAAGAGCAGGACCAGCAGCAGCGTCACCGCGTGGGTGATTCCCGCAACCGGGGTACGTGCGCCTGATCGCACGTTCGTGGCGGTGCGGGCGATGGCGCCGGTGGCGGGCAAGCCGCCGAACAGTGGAGACAGGATGTTCGCTACGCCTTGAGCGGTCAGTTCCACATTCGGATCGTGCCGATCGCCTGACATGCGATCGGCGACAACCGCTGAGAGCAGCGATTCGATCGCACCGAGCATCGCCACCGTCAGCGCAGGCGCCAGCAGGGTCAGCATCAGCTCCGGTCTGAAGGCGGGCACGTGCAGCACCGGCAGGCCGCCTGGAACGGTCCCGAACCTGCTGCCGATCGTGTCGACCGGCAAGCTGGCGAGGGCCGCCGCCGCTGAACCGGCGACGAGCGCGACGATGCTTCCCGGAATCCGCCGGGAGACCCAGCGACAGCCGAGCACGATCGCAATCGTCATGGCGGCCAGCATCGTGGCGGGACCCGACGCGGTTCCGGCAAAGGACACGAGCGTGCGCATCCGTGCCAGGAATTCTCCCGGGAGAGCTGGCGTCTGCAGACCGAACACATCGCGAATCTGCGTGCTCGCGATGAGGATCGCGATTCCGTTGGTGAACCCGATGACGACAGGACGCGGGATGTATTTCACCGCGGTGCCCAGGCCGGTGACCCCGAGGAGCACCAGCATCACTCCCGCCATCAAGGTGCACATGAAGAGCCCCTCGATGCCGTAAGCCGCGACGATGCCCGAGACCACGACCACGAAGGCCCCGGTCGGACCGCCGATCTGGACGCGCGAGCCGCCGAGGGCCGAGATGATGAACCCGGCAATCACCGCGCAGTAGAGGCCGTTCTGGGGCGGCAGGCCCGAGGCAATGGCAAAGGCCATGGCCAGCGGCAGCGCCACCAGCCCGACGGTCACCCCGGCCAGGAGATCGCCGGCGAGGAGCCGCGCCGGGTAGCCTTCGCGAAGGCAGACCGCCAGCTTGGGCAGCGGCAAGGCGGCGAACCGGGCGGGTGACGGAATCTGCACAGAAATATATATATAGGAATATTCGAATATCATTATACTGCACGGCAACGCCAATCGCGCGCCGCGGCGCGTCACCGCCATCACCGACAGGACTCGCGCGTATGAAACCGATGAGGGACGAGACGACCCGGGAACTGCAGGCGTTCAAGGCCGCGTTCTTCAAGGCCATGGCGCACCCGGTCCGGATCCGGATCCTCGAGCTGCTGGTTCGGCAGGATCGAACCGTGCAGGAGCTTCAGGAGGCCCTGCAGGTCGAGCAACCGGTCGTCTCACAACAGCTCGCCGTGCTGCGCGCGAACAACATCGTCACTGGAAGCAAGATCGGGGTGGGCGTGCGCTACGCGGTGCGCGATCCGCTGGTTGGCGATCTGCTGGACGTCGCCAGGCAGATCTTCAACAATCACCTGGTGGGTACGCAGGATCTGCTCAAAAAGCTGAAACGGGAACAGCGGGCGCGCTAGCGGGATGAGAGCCTACGTCGTGACGACCGGGATTCTGTTTGGCCTGGTGACGGTCGCACACCTTCTGCGCATGGTTCTCGAGTCGCGGGCGCTCGCGGCCGACCCTGGATACCTGCTCCTCACGGCTGCTGCCGCCGCGCTCTCGGTGTGGGCGGGCGTGCTGATCACGCGCCGGGCGCGCTGAAGCGCCTGGATCGGTTGCGGCTCACCGGCGATCGAACACCCACACGTTGTTCTGATCGTGATCGGTCCCGCGCAGCTCTTCCGCTGCTCGAAGGCGACGACCGGCATCGAGCAAGTCGAACCGAAAAGAGACCGTCATCCCGCCACCCGCGTGCTCCGTTCGGAACGTGACCACCAGAACACTCCCCTCCCACTTCGCGCTGGAAATCGTCCGGCCTCCCTCGTGAGTGCTCACGGTTTCACGGCCATCGGACAGCAGCTCGTACTCGTATTCGCGCGAGCCGCTCTCGAAGGCAAACGCGGCCTTGTGGCGAAAGGTTGGCTCGTGGTGCGCGATGAGCCAGAGGCCGCTCCGGACCGTGTCAGCACCGGCGCTGAGAGTACTGGCTTCTCGATTCAGGACCCATTCGCCTGAGAAGTCGGGCGTTTCCTGGGGTACACCTGAAGCGGTCATGGGCGTGACGGGATTGTCGTGGCGAGTGGCGGATGTTACCACGGACGGTCGCCGACCGCGAGGCGGTCCGCGCAGGCTGGCCCTGTCACTGGGCTATAGTGAAAGCCCCCGTGAGGAAACGGCTCCCCGGCGTGCTGTGGCTTACTCTGGCTGTTGTGCTCGGCCAGGTTGGCTGCCGGCCTGCGCCGTCCGCGTCGGCTCCGCCGCGGGCCGACGCCGCTGCGTCTCCCCCGGTCGAAGCACGGCAGGCGCCGAAGGCTGCAAGCGCGACCGACCGTTACGACCTCGCGCGCGACGAGGCGCGTGGCGGTCACACCCTTTCCCGCCACGTCGGTCGCTCCGACGATGAGCTCAAGGAGCGGCTGCGACACGAATCGAACATCAGTGCCGCGTCGACCTATTCTGATCGTGCAATGGCGGAGCGCGTCGTCGCGCGGACGCTCGCGCGGCATCGCGCCCGGATCGACCAGTGGCTCGGGCGTCAGGGCCCCCGCCCGAATCTGCCGCTCGACTACCGGGGCAATGCGCGCGAATCGATCGGCCGCAGCCTCTCGCGCAGGAGCGCGCAGCCGCTCGTCTGCTCCGATGCCGTCGTCGTCCTGCGGTGGGACGGTCGAAGAGGATTCATCGTGCTCACCAGCTACCCGGAGTCGCGACGATGACAAAACGATTGCGGCGGCGGCGCGACCCGGCGGCCGAATCGGCTGCGACGCTGCGCCGTGAAGCATTCCCGACGTTGACGGCATTCGTGCGTGGCTATCTCCACGAGGACTTCCCCGAGATCCACGGCTCCGTGCGTGACGCTGCGGCTGCCTTCAGCCGCGATGCCAGCCCGGACGAGCGCCGGTTGCTGGCACAGGAGCTGGAGTCGCTGCTTCGGGCCACCACGGACCGCCCGCCACGCGAGCTGCGACGCTTCGTTGCCGCGGAGCTGGGAAGCCGCTGGGAACCGGGTTCGCGGCAAGACCTCGTCGCTCTGCTCGAGCTCTTCCGCACGACTCTGGCCTAGCGCGGCTGATCGCGTTCGAGCCGCGCACGCATCGCCTCCGGCGTTGACAGCAAATCCCCGACAGCCTCGAGCAACGCGCCGGGCACCCACAGCGACGCGAACGGCAGATCCTTCATCACCGCACCGTCCCCGCCCAGTCGGAAGAATCCGCCGCGATCCCGATACGACGGCAACCGGAGCCCGAAGCCGCTTGCTTCTGCACGCGCGCCGGCCCAGCGCTCACCGGCCTGCGGATCGACGTCGACCGGCAGCATCACGAACATGGTGCGCCCGAGGAGATGCTCGTCGAAAAGAAAGCGGAGCTCCCACTGCATCCCGGGTGTCTCGCCCGGGACAATGAGAATCAGGTCGCGGTCGCGGACGAGCATCTTGACCGGGACGCGCCAGTCCGCGGACGGCGAGGCAGTCGTGATCATGCTGGCTGCACCCGGATGCATCGGTCCCCCGATGTAGGTGAACGCGACGCCCGGTCGCAGGGCGCGCGCGAGTGCAATCTCCAGCGTGAGCACCTCCTTCTTCTCAGCGGCCTCGGAGGGTGGATTGAGCGCGAGCACGCGCGTAATGCCCAGCGGACGGAGAAACACCGCGAGTCCGCATGACTGACTCCACTCGTCGTCAGCCGGGGCTCCAAACCGGCTCTGGTCGGCCGCGGTCATGCATCGGGAGATATGGCGTGCGAGCTCTTCGAAGCGGCCGGCCGCGAAGAGTGGCTTGCCCTCGGCGCCAAGAATCAGGTTCCACGCAGTGGTATAGAGACTGGACGCGAGGTCCGCGTCTCCAGCCAGCGGTACGAGCCTGACGAGATCGGCTTTCGCGACTGCGATTTCGACACGCCCGGCGATGTCGTCGGCCTCACGATAGATCCGCTCCGCTTCCTCGAACTGCTCCATCGCCAATCCGCGCACGTCGCGAGCCTGTTCCGGCGATTCCTTGAGGCGCTCGGCAATGTCCCGATGGAGGGTCCCGATGCGGAGATGGATGAGCGCGCGCCGTGGTTGCCTCGTTGGATCGAGACGCAGCAGGGTCTGATACGCAAGCACCGCTCGCCCAGAATCGCCGGGCTCGTTCCGGAACGAGTAGGCCTCGGCCAGCCATTGCACTGCCGCACAGATCAAATCGGCATCAGCGCGGGAATCCATCGAGTCGATGACGCGCCGAAGGACATCGATCGCTCGCGAGGCCGCGCCGGGGTCACCGGAGGAGGCTCGACGCTTTTCGATCCACCCCTCGGTCACGTGGATGCCGAGCGCAAACCGCGACAGCGGCGCCCGCACCAGCTCTGGCTGCAGCGCAGCTACGATAGTCGCGGCGCGCTCCTGGTCGCCGGCCGCTTCGGCATCATCCAGCTTCTTCAGCAACGGTCCGACGCGATCCTGTTCTGCGGCGCTTCGGGTCGGATCGTTCACCGCGGGCACCGGCTCCTCGGACCATTCCTCTATGGCGGTGCCCATCCAGTCGAACAGCGCCTTCGCATCCTCTTTCGAACAAGGCGGCCGGACCCGGCATACCATTCCCACCAGCAGGTCGTCGTCTATTCGCATCCGTAGAACCGCGGTGAAGTCCGGATACCCATGGCTTTCCGTTCCACGGCAGACGAAGAACGCGTTGCCTGATATGGTCAGCCGCGCATCGATCGTCCACTCGCCGTCGGCCCATGGCGGCAGGAGGCCGGCCTCCATTGCCTCGTTGAGGTCCGGTGGATCGGTGCGCGTGCGCAACCAGATCACCGACGTCACCAGCACGCGCCAGGTCGTGGCCAGCGCATCCGGCGGCATCCAGTCGATCCTGACGCCGCGCTCGTGCGACCGGGCGGATACCATTCGCCAGGTCTCGTGCGACGGCGGCGCAAAGTAGCCCATAGGGATGCAGTATTGACCGAGTTGACAGCCCCACGCGCATGAGGAAATGCTGCTGCGCCATGATGCGAATGACTGTGCCCCTGTTCCTCTGCGGCCTGATGCTCGTCACGTCACTGGCCTCGGCCGGCCCGCTCCGCGCCGGCGCCGCCCGCGTCGACCTCACGCCGGCTGCCGACGGCGCCCTGCCGATGGCCGGCTATGGCGGCCGTACTCAAGGCTTCAAGGGGATCCACGATCGCATCTTCGTTCGCGCCATCGTCCTGGACGACGGCGCGACGCAGGCGGCGATCGTGTCCTGGGAATCATTGTTCGTTCCCGACGCGGTCTGGGCCACGACATCCAAACGTGTTGCCGACGAAGCAGGGATACGCCCGGAATACCTGCTGCTCTCCGCTGTTCACGATCACGGCGCACCGACCCTCGCACCGAACGACCCGACCCCACAACAAGTGGCGTATAGGACGACCGTCGAAAATGCGGCGGTCGAGGCGGTACGGCGCGCGAAAGCGCAGCTGCAACCAGCGCGCTTCGGGATCGGCACGAGCAGGGCCTACGTCAATATGAACCGCCGCGAGTACTCGGAAGGACGCGGCTGGTGGCTTGGTTATAACGACGAGGGGCCGTCGGACAAGACGGTGACCGTACTGCGCTTCGACGATCTCAAGGGCAAGCCGATCGCCTTCTGGATCAACTATCCCGTTCACGCGGTCGTCATGGGGCCGGAGAACTATCAGATCACCGGCGACATCGCGGGCGCGACCTCACGGTTCGTCGAGCAGCACTACCTGGGCAACGATCGTCCGCGGAGCGACATGGGGATGCTGCTCCGCCTGCGCCCGGAGGAGAAGGGTACGGGCGAAGGAGCGATTGCGCTGTGGACGAGCGGCGCGGCCGGCGATCAGAATCCGATCTCGACCTCCAATGGAGAAGATTTCACGCTCGTGGACGGGCTGGGAAAGATTCTCGGCGAAGCCGCAGTTCGGGCGGCGGCAAACATCAAGACTGCGCCGGAGGTGGCACTTCGAGGCGCCCACAAGGTCGTGACCTGCCCCGGACGCCGCGTCGAGCCGGGACCGACGCCTCGGGCCGAGTACACGTTCAACGACGCCGATCCGGTCAACATCCGCCTCAGTCTGCTCACGATCAACGACGTCGCGCTGGCGGGAGTCTCGGGCGAGGTCTTCACGCTGATTGCCCAGCGGCTGCAGAAGGAGTCGCCGGCGCGCCACACCGTGATGGTGACGCACACGAACGGATCCAGCGGCTACATCCCGAACGACGCGGCGTTCGAGCCGGTCAGCTACGAAGTCACCGCGTCGCGCCTGAAGCCGGGCTGCGCGGAAGGGGCGATCGTCACCGGCTTTCTCGAGTTGATCGGCAGGAGGAGCTTCTGATCATGCGTCGCATGTCACGGATCCTTGTCTCGGCCGTCGTCACGATGGCAGCATTTGCGGCCGCTTCGGTGCACACAGACGACTCGCAGACGCCGCAGAAAGGCGCCGCCGTCCAGGGCTGGGCGGGGACGCCGCCGAGTCCCGACCCTCCCCTCGATCCCAAGCCGCCCGGCACCGTCAAGGAAGGCGAGACCTGGATTCCGCCGATGCCCGCGATGGAATCCGTCGCGCCGCCGGCGGGCTGGGTGACCAGCGGGCCTGACGTGCCGCCAATGCCGCTGACGCTCCTGCGGCTGCCGCGTACCAATATCACTCGCGCGAAGTTTCCCGCGATCGACTTCCACGTCCACGCGCCGCAGTTGACGGACGCGGCGGCATATCAGAGCCTCGTTACGCTGCTGGACTCGATCGGGATGGGGGCGATCGTCAACCTGAACGGCGGGACGGGGTCGACGCTCGACGCGGCCTTGAAGGCCGGCGAGCCGTACCGCGACCGCGTCGCCACCTTCCTGACCTTCAATCCGGACGGAATCAACGAGCCCGGGTGGTCGGAGAAATTCGCCGGCGAGATGGAACGCGGGTTCAAGGCCGGCGCGCTTGGCATGAAGGTCTTCAAGTCGCTCGGGCAGAGCATCAGGAATACCGACGGCGGCTTCATCCAGTGCGACGATCCCCGTCTGGATCCGATCTGGGACATGGCTGGCAAGTACAACCGGCCGATCATGATCCACACCAGTGACTCGATTGGCCGTTTCTATCCGATCGGGCCGAAGAACGAGCGGTATGAGGCCGGGCTGTGGCGGCGTCCGGGCGACACCTCGGAGAATCTGTACCGTGACGGGCCGCGACACGACGTCATCGAGAAGGCCCGGGAGAACATGCACCGGAAACACCCCAAGACCCGCTTCGTGAACGCGCATCTCGCGATGCTCTATTACGACCCGCAGAAGCTCGCCGCGTTCCTCGACACCTATCCCAACGCAGACGTCGAGATCTCGGCTACGCTTCAGGATCTCGGTCGCGCGCCGCGGCTGTGGCGCGAATTCATCATCAAGTACCAGGATCGCATTCTCATGGGGTCGGATGGGTCGCCAACCCGCGGCGCCGACGAATTCTGGCGCCCGCACTGGCGCTATCTCGAGACCTACGACGAATACTTCTACCATCCAGCGCAGATTCGCACGCCCGGCGGCTCTCCCGGGCACGGCCGCTGGAACATCTCCGGGATCGGCTTGCCCGACGCGGTGCTCCGAAAAATCTATTATCAGAACGCGCTGCGGCATCTGCCCTCGCTGCGCGCGTCGATCGAACGGCAGCTTGCGGCCCGTGGCCGCTGACGGGGAACCTGGCATGAGGTCTCGATACGTCTACTCACTCCTAATCTGGGGGCTTCGCCCCCAGACCCCCTACACGCTCACTCGCAGGGACCCCATGATCCCCGCTCCGCCCGCGTGGCTCACTCGCTTCGCTCGTTCGCTAATGATCTGCGTCGGATCACTGGCTCTCACGCTCTCCGCGCAGAAGCCGTCGCTGGATTACACCCAATGGCGCGGACAGGCCCGGGATGGCTCGGCGTCGGCGTTCACTGAGCCGAAGGGCTGGCCCGACACATTGACGCAAGAGTGGCGGACGGAGGTCGGTCTCGGCTACGCAACGCCGCTCGTCGTCGGTGACCGGCTGTATGTGTTCTCGCGGCGGGGCGACAACGAGGTCATGAGCGCGATCGAGGCGGCATCCGGCAAGATGATCTGGGACACCGGATATCCGGTGTCATTCACGATGAACAAGGGTGCGGCGCGCCACGGGCAGGGGCCGAAATCCACCCCGGCCTATGCCGACGGAAAGCTGTTCGCGATCGGCATGACCGGCGTGATCACGGCCTTCGATGCGAAGACGGGAAAGCAGCTCTGGCAGAAGCCGGGCTCGGAACTGGTTCCGATGTTCACCACCCACGCGTTCTCGCCGATCGTCGATCGCGGACTCGTGATTTTTCACCCGGGCGGCCACGACAAGGGCGCGATCACGGCCTTCGACGTCAACACCGGTGCAACGAAGTGGAGCTGGGACGGCGATGGGCCCGGCTACGGATCGCCGATCGTCGCGGATCTTGCCGGCACGCGGCAGCTGATCGCGCTCACCCAGGGGAAGCTGGTCGGCCTCGACGTCGCCACCGGCGCCTTGTTATGGGAGCGCCCCTTCGTCAGCGGCAATTTCACCAACTCGGCAACCCCGATTCTGGCCGGCCAGACCGTGATCGTCTCGAACGGCGGACCAGTGACGGCGGTGACCGTCACCAGGCGCGACGGCAAGTGGGCGACCGAAGACGCGTGGACGAATGCCGATCAACCATATCGCCTCAGCAATCCGGTCCTGGTTGGCGACACATTGTTCGGACTATCCACCCGCAACAGCGGACAGTACTTCGAGGTCGACGTGAAGACCGGAAAAGGCCTGTGGACCTCCGAGCCGCGTCAGGCTGCACAGGCGGCCGTCGTCAAGGCCGGGACTCTCGTCTTCAGCCTCGAAGACGACGGCGAGCTGGTCGTCGGACGAGTCGGTACGACGGCATTCGAGGCGCTGCGGCGATACAAGGTGGCCGACAGCGAAACGTGGACGCAGCCGGCCATCTCCGGGAACCGGCTGTTCGTGAAGGATGTCTCGACCCTGACCCTGTGGACGATTCCATGAATTCATCCGTGACTCAACCTGTCGCTCCTGGTACGTCTCTCGTGGCGCCCGTGGACGTCATCCGCGATCAGTTCCCCGCGCTCCGCCGCGAGCACCGGGGCCATCCCGTGGCCTACCTCGACGGACCCGGCGGTACTCAGGTCCCCGCCCTCGTCGTCGACCGCATCCGCGACTATCTCGTTCATCACAACGCGAACACGCATTGGGCCTACCCCACGAGCGGGGAAACCGACACCGCGATCGCCGCCGCGCGCGCCGCGCTGGCGGATTTTCTCGGCGCGCAACCCGACGAGATCGCCTTCGGCGCGAACATGACGACGCTGACGTTCCACCTGAGCCGAGCCTTGGCGCGAGAGTGGCAGGCTGGCGACGAGGTGATAGTCACCGAGCTGGATCATCACGGCAACGTCGATCCGTGGCGCGCGGTCGCGCGCGATCGAGGCCTGATCGTCCGCTCCGTGCCCATGAACACCGCGACCGGCGAGCTGGAGTGGGATGCGCTCGAGCGCGCTTTCTCGCCGCGAACGAAGCTCCTGGCCATCGGCGCCGCGTCGAACATCCTCGGGACGATCACCGATGTGACCGCCGCCGCCCGGCTCGCGCACGACGCGGGCGCCTTGTGCTTCGTCGACGCGGTCCACTACGCGCCGCACGCCCTCGTAGACGTTCGTGCGATCGGCTGCGATCTGCTGGTGTGCTCGCCGTACAAGTTCTACGGGCCGCATCTCGGCACGGTGTACGTGCGGCGGGATCTGCTGGAACGTCTCGACGTGCCCAAGGTCGAGCCCGCGTCCGATGTCGGGCCGGAGCGGCTCGAGACGGGCACCCTCTCGCACGAGGCCATCGTCGGCGCGGCCGCCGCCGTGGATTTCCTCGCCGCTCTCGCGAACGATGCCGGGAGCCGCCGCGCCCGTCTCGTGCGAACCATGGCGGTGCTGCACGAGCGTGGACTGCGGCAATTGACCCGCCTCTGGGAGGCGCTCGGCGCCATTCCTGGTGTAACGGTGTACGGTCCGCCGCCATCGCGGCCGCGCACGTCCACCATCTCTTTCGTCGTCGCGGGGACAGACTCGACGACGGTCGCGCGCCACTGCGCCGACCGCGGTCTGTTCGTGTCGAACGGCGATTTCTATGCGCTCACGGTCGCCCGGCGGCTCGGCCACGCCGACGATGGGCTCGTCAGGATCGGCTGCGCCGCCTACACGTCGGATGACGAGATCGAGCGCGCTATCGCCGCGATCGCCGAAGTGGCCGATCGCTAGAAAACGTTTGAGGGTGTGGCTTCCGGCTTCAGCCGGAAGGATGCCGCCGCCGCTGACGCGGTCACTTCAGCGGCGTGATCGTTCGCACTTTGTCGAGATCGATCGAATACTCGCCCAGCTCGGTTTTGCCGGTGAGCTTCATGCGTCCCTGACGAAGCAGCGCCGCTGGCACTTTCTTCTGACTCCGGAGCACGACCTCCAGCTCGATGCGGGGCGGCTTGACCGATTCGTCGCGGCGGGTGACCTTCAACGTCTCGATATCGGTCCACTTGACCATGACCGAGCCGTCACCCTGCATGAGACGGATACCCTGTGTTTCCATCTCTGACGCCATGAATCCACCGTAGTCGATGGCGGCGGTTTGCACGACAACTTCGGTGCCACGGCTGTCGGTGATTCGAAGATCGGCCGCCTCCAGCGTCGCGGCGACGAGCAACAGGGCCGCGAGCAGCAGGCCCCTTTTCACGATACGGCTTCGACGAAACTGGCTCACTGTCATTCCGGATCAGCGCCTCCCGGACCGATTGTCTCTTTTTCTTCTCCCTTTTGCCTTTTCACTTGTCCCTTCTGAGAGGATCCGCTTTCTCCGACGTTCTTATTGGCAGTGACACATGCGGGCTGACGCCGAAGCGCTCTATAACGCCAACCACCGCGGGCTGTTCCGCTATCTCTGCCGCGCGGTCGGGCACGTCGAGACGGCCCGGGACCTGACGCAGGACGTCTTTGTCCGGGTCAGCCGGAGCGTCATCCCTGCCGCGCCGGAAGGGGCGCTCCGCGGCTGGCTCTTTCAGATTGCGCGGAACCTGGCGCTGGATCATCACCGGAGCGGTCAACGCCGGCCGGCCATCGAACCGCTCACCGACACGGCGGTGCGGCCGGCCCCGCAAGAGACGAGCGTCGAGGTGAATGCTGCGCTGGCGGCGCTCGCGGACGTCGATCGGGACGTGTTCCTGATGCGCGAGGTCGCGGGTCTCGGCTACGACGAGATCGCGTCGGCATGTGGCCTGACACCCGATGCAGTGCGATCGCGGATTCACCGGGCGCGGCTGCAACTTCGGGAACGACTCTCCGGTCAAATCGCCGAGCGCCGGATGACACCGATGCGTCGATCCGGCCGGAATGGGTAGCACAGAGTCATGAATGACACACACGCAGTGATTTCAGCCTTTCTCGACGACGAGCCCTTCGATGCCGCCGACCTTGCGGCGGCCCTGGGCGATCCGGAGGGGCGGGCACTCCTGATTGACCTCGTGGCGCTCAGGCACATCGCGCAGCCCGACGACATGATCAACGCCGCTCAAACGCGGACGGCTCGTGCCGTGTGGCGGCCGCTGCTCGCGACCGCGGCGATGCTGATGGCGCTCGCCGGTGGCTACTTCATCGGTGAGCGGCAAGGCGCGACCACCACTGTCAGTGCGCCTGCGCCCACGCGAGTGATCGAGGCGAATGCATGGCAACCAGTGCCGCCAGGAGGTGGACGATGAAAACTGTAATCGCGGCGGTCGCGTTCGTGATCGCGGGAGGCGTGGCTTCGGCCAGCGCCCAAACTGCCGAGGACATGCGCATCAGCATCAGTGCATATCTCATCAAGCCGACCGGCGCCGAAGAACCGGCCGGTGTCAGCTTCGTCGCCGAGCCGCTCACGAAGAAGGCCGGCGGCGGGCGCTTTTCCGTGCGGAAGTGCGGCGCGCTCACACTCGAAGCCGGAATGGAAGGGGCGTTCCAGGACGGATCGACCACCGGATGGCGCGTCGAACTCACACCAATCCGCGTCGCCGATGGCGCGGTGACCTTTCGCCTGCGGTGGCTTCGCGCGCTCGACACCGCTGGGCAGATGCAACCGAAGAGCGAAGACGTCGAGCTGACCATGCGGCCGGGAGAGTCACGGCCGATGGACAGCGTGACAATCCCGCCCGACCCGGAAACGGGCCGGCGCTGCCCGATTTGGGACAATCGCGGAAAGCAGGTCGAGTACAGCTCCGTGTCGCTTCGCGTGTCGGTGGACAACCGCTTGTGGGACTCGAGTGAGCGCCGGCTCATGGCCGCCGACTTGTGGCTGATCGAGCGCACCGCAACCGGCGCCGAACGGACCCAGCCGCTCTCGGTCCGTGGGCTGCCGCACCGTAAGATGCCGTTCTTCTTCGATGCAATCTCAGAGAATGCCCTGTCCCTCGAGATCCTTGGGCATGTCGTGGCCAGGCCTGAACCCGCCGCGATTGCCATCGAGCTCGAGACGGACAGCCGGTGGGGCCCGACGGCGTTCGATTGGCGCAAGGATGAGTACGCGCCGATGCGGCGGATCGACTCGCAGCTTCGCCTGAAACCCGGTGAGACGGTGGAAGTGGCGCTGCCGCAGCTCGAGAGCAGCGCCGGGCCCTTCACCGCACGCAAGTACGCGATCCGGATCAGGGTGCGTCAGCTGCGGTAGTCGATTCAGCTTCCAGTTCCCAGTTTCCAGTCTCCAGTTCTCACCCGGGTCCAGCCTATAATCCGCGTCGCATGCCACCTTCGGCCCCGGTTTCCCGCCACTGATGCGTGCCGTTCCCGTAGTCGTCTTGCTGGTATCCGCAGTCGCGGCTGCCGGAGGTGTCAGGCTGGTCCCGCAGGCGCCAGCCTTCGGCGGTCACTGGGCACTCATCTCGGTCAGTCCCCAGCGGCCGGCGTACGACCAGTTCTGGTTCGGGGCAGAAGCTCGGGTCACGCTCACCGGCACGACGCTGGTGATCGCGCGGGTGAGCCCGCCGCCGCAGCGCGAGGGACGATTCAGGTTCGGCGCCGAAAGTCGCAACGAATACGTCGTCGATGGTCAGAAGATCGTCCGGGACTCCCGCGTGACGCTGACCCGCGGCACGCTGCTGATCAGCACGGACACCACGCCACCCGAAGGCCAGCGCTGGCTGTCGAACATCCTCCGCTGGTCGCTCGACCCCGACGGCACGCTCGTCGTCGGGGACACGGAAATCTGCGGGAAGGGCGAATGCCCGTCGGTTGTGACGACGCTCAAGTTCAAGCGACAGTGAACTTTTTGATTAGGGCTGCCTTCCGATGGCGTACAGCGCCTTGTCGGTGCGGATGAAGATCTGCCCATCCGAGACGGCCGGCGAGCTGAGCGTGTATTCCCCGAGATCGTTCTCCGCCAGTACTTCGAACTTCGGACCGGCCCGCACCACGCTTGTCAGCCCGTCTTCGTTCGTGACGTAGATCTTTCCGTCGACAAGCACCGGTGAACCCGTGTAGGTCGAAGGCCGCAGCCGCTGCCTCTCGTACACGGGCGCGCCTGTCTTCGCGTCGAGGCACCACATGATGCCCCGATCGTTGACGACATACAGGTAGGTGCCGTCGGTGACCGGCGTCGGAACGTCCGGGCCGTTCATGAACCGCCAGAGCACGTGCGAGCGCGTGACGTCGCCGCGTCCGCCCGCCCGTACGGCGAGCATCGGCCGCTCGCGTGTTGGTGCGTAGACGATCCCGTCGTGAACCAACGGAGAGGCGATGATGCGAAAGATCCCGTCTCCGGTCGGATTCAGTCCTTCGGCGCGCCAGAGTTCCGCGCCCGTGGCGGGGTCGTGACCGGTGACGACATCGGCGCCCGACACGACGATAGTGTCACGCGTGCCGTCGCGCATGATCGTCGGGGTGGTGTAGGCATCCGGCGACTCCTGCCGCGCATTGGACGTGCGTTCAACCCGCCAGATCGTCCGTCCCGTGATCTTGTCGAGCCGTAACAGGTACGAGGGTTCGGCGGTGTGCGACCCGTGCAGCACCTGGACGTAGATCGAGTTCTCGAACAACAGCGGTGACGAACCGTAACCATAGAGCTGTCCGAACAGTCCGTAGTCTGCCTGGACGTCACGGGTCCAGCGCTCCTTGCCGTCGAAATCAAAGGCCTTCAGCACGCCGGTGCCGGTCATGACCCACACATGCGTACCATCAGTCACCGGCGAGGGCGACGACATGTTCTGTTTCCGGATTTGCCGGTTTCCTTCAGCGACCTGCCGTTTCCAGATGACAGTGCCGTTCGCTCGATCCGCGCACCACAGCCAGACCCGCGGTCCGTCGGCGACGTTGAGGAAGATGCGGTTGCCCCACACAATCGGTGTCGAGCCAGACCAGGCCGGCAGCGGAAGGCTCCACGCCACGCCCTCAGTTTTCGACCAGCGCGTCGGGAGATTGATTTCGGTTGCCGTGCCATTCAGCTGCGGGCCGCGCCATTGCGGCCAGTTGTCAGCGAGCAGGGGACAGGTAGCGGAGACGATCACGGCGAGCGTTGAGAGCACTCGTTTCATCAGGAACAACTCCTGAACTCCTTACCTCTCTGTCTGTTTTCTTTCCTTAGAACCCGCTCGGCCGGATCCAGAAACTCTCCCGCCACGTCCCGCCCGGCTCGATGTACTGCAGGTCCTTATATAACCCTTTGTGCGCGAGGTTCAGACCGTTGACGATGGCGGCCAGCGGCTCGAAGCAGATGAAGTCGGGATCGGCTGAGGGCTTCGGGGGTGATGGTTGCCGCACCGCGGGAGGGTTCGGCGAAAACGCGTTGCTGCCCAGCCCGGTGCCTGACGGATTGGGAGCCCACACCGTCAACCCGCGAAAGTTCGGGCCGATCAGGATCTCGAGCTGCTGCGCCTTGCCCGTGATCCGCGCGTGCGCGCGTCCCTGCCCGTCGCGCACGAGATCGGTGAACACATCGTCGAGGTTGTAGTCCTTCAGCGCGGCCGACTGCGGATCTCGAAACAGCCGTTCGATCGGCTCGGTCTCTCCCGTTGGCAGTTTGGTCTGGGCGAGCAGCCAGTGCGTTTTGGCCGGGATCGAGATCGTCCACTCGTCTCGGGTCGAGTCGGTCAGTTTGACGTATGGATGAAACCCGATCGACACGGGCATCGGCTCGGCACTCAGGTTCTCAATCGCCGTGGCGACCTCGAGCACGCCCTCCTGCAGACGGTAGGTCATCGTGATGCGGTGCGCGAAGGGGAACTGCTGCATCCATGCCGGGTCGCGGAAGACGTCGAGCGTGCTCGTCACCCAGGCCGATCGCGGGTCCGCGCGCAAGTCGGTAACCTGCCATTGGTCAACGGTGGTGAGAAAGCCGTGTCCCGGCCTCGCGCCGCGCACGTTGCCGAGCTCCATGTCGAACGCGTAGCGCCTGCCGTTGGCGTAGAAGGCCTGCTCGTCGAGGATGTCGGCCCAGGGGGCGAGAAGTGGCACACCAGCCATGCCCGGCTTCGCCTTGAAGTCGGCAACCGACGCATATGTCCAGCGAAAGACGTTGTGCCCCTTGACCTTCATCTCAATCGCCTGGTTGCCGACCGAAGGGACGATCGAGACGACGGTTTGATGCGGGGTGTCTTCCAGCTGCACCACGTCGCCGCTCTGTCGCGCGGAGTAGGGCTGGGCCGAGGCTGAAACCGACACTCCGACCGACAGGACAGCCGCCAGACAACCGCAAGTGAGTGTCATCGGCTCTGCCTTTTGCCTTTTGCCTTCTTGCCTTGTCACCGTTTCGCGTAGCTCTTGCTGAACCCGTTGCGCGAATTCGTGATCGTGAAGCTGCCATCCGGTGACGCGGACACCCTCAACCAGTACGCGGGTACGTGTGCCGCGTTACCTCGTCCGCCACCCCCACCGAGGACGGTGGCAATCTGGGCGGGCTCATCGACGTTCGCGATGAACTGCGCCGGCGTGTTCTGTTCTATTCCGGCGTTGTACGACCAGTGCATCTGCCAGAGGTTCTCGAGGCCAGGCGAGCTCAGGATCGTTTTCATCGGTTCGACGGCACCGCCCTTGCGGGTACCGTTCTGCATCAGCACCACGCGTGGCCGCAGGCCGTGCACGAACGGCCGCGATCCGGACGCGATTGCGCCATGACTGCTGCGAAGAGAAGATCGACCGTGCCGAGCGGGTTGTTCGGACACATCAGCTCGAGCTCTTTCGTTCGCCACATGTTGCGATGCGCCATTCAACGCCGGTGATTGGCAGCCGGTCGCCAGGCCTGACGACAATGTGTTTCGCCTTGTTGTAGAGATCGGCATACGCAGCCTGGAACCCCTCGACCTGTTCACGGGGCTTGGTCAGAGGGAGACCATCCGCGCCGGGAGCCACCTGCGGAACATTCGGGCCCTCGACGGTCGGCCCATGGTCGACGAATGCACCGACCGGGACCCGCCTGGCCAGCTCGACCAGGTTCCCGATGTGATCGACGTGATAGTGGGTCGAGACCAGGTAGTCGATCTGCTTCACGCCGCCATCGGCAATCGCGGCCAGGATCCGATCCAGATCCCGCTCCCCCGGAAAGCCGGTATCGACGATGGCCGTCTGGCCGGTCGGGGTCACATACAGGGCCGCTTTGCCCCCTTCGACATCAACTACCCAGATTCGAGCGGCTTGACCGGCGCGCGCTGGGCCGAGACGAATACCCCGACGAAGCAGATCAACAGTGCCGCCGCGACGCGTCTCATACGAATCTCCAGTCGTTCCGTCCCGCGCATCATTATTATTGGCGCGGCAGATGCCACGTCTACTTCGGATCTTCATGATCGTTGCAGTCGCTGCGAGCGCGATGGCAGGCCGCCAGACCATCCCCACCGCCAATCCGCTTGCCGGCAGTCCGGCCGCGGTCGGCGCGGGTGAGGCGCTCTTCAGCCAGCTCTGTCAGAGCTGTCATGGTCCGGCCGCACAGGGAGCCGGCGACCGTGGCCCGGCGCTGAACAGCGGGACCTTCACGCACGGCAGCGCCGATGCCGATCTATTCCGCGCGATTCGCTCAGGGATCCGCGGCACGCAGATGGCGCCGTTTGCGGGCCTGAGCGATACGCAGGTCTGGCAGCTCGTCGCCTATCTTCGCAACCTCGCGCCTGCTGCGCGTCCCGGCGCCGCCCTCGCGCCAGGCGCCGGTGACGCACCGGCCGGCGAGGCCCTCTTCTTCGGGCGGGCCGGGTGCTCCAGTTGTCACGAGGTCAATGCACGCGGCGGCATCATCGGGCCCGATCTGTCCAATGCCGGCCGGCTCCCTCCGGCTGCGCTGCAGGCGAAGATCACCAATCCCGACAGCGCAGCCGCGGCAACCGCCGGACGCAGTGGCGGGCGCGGCGGCGCGACGCCCGCGACGGTCACGATAAAGACCAGGGATGGCCAGGAGATCCGCGGCGTTCGCCGCAACGAGGATACGTTCTCGCTGCAGATGATCGATCTGTCCGGTCAACTGCGGCTGCTCGACAAGTCAAAGCTTGCGTCCGTCATCGTCGAAGAGACCTCACTCCATCCGGCGGATTACGCGACCCGTCTCTCGAACACCGACGTCGCACACCTCGTGGCCTATCTCGGGACGCTGCGGGGCCGCGACATGAGCAAGACTGCGTCAGCCGCACCGGTGCCGGGCGGCGTCACCTACGAACGGCTGCTCAATGCGAAGGCCGAGCCGCACAACTGGCTCATGTACTGGGGCGACTACCAGGGCACGCATTATTCATCGCTGAAGAGCATCGATACAACGAATGTGACGCGGCTGCGTGCCGCGTGGTCGGCGCCGGTGCCCGGTGACACGACCAGTGAGAGCACGCCGCTCGTGGTGGATGGCGTGATGTATGCGACGAGCGGCGGCAACACGCGGACCGTCACGGCGATGGACGCGCGAACCGGCCGGCAGCTCTGGCGCTACACACGCCAGCAGAAGGTCCGCAATCCGGGCGAGACCGATGTGGTCAACCGCGGCGTCGCCATTTTCGGTCACCGGCTGTTCGTCGGCACCAACGACGCGGCGCTCGTCTGCCTCGATGCGCGAACCGGCCTGCCGCTCTGGGAGGTCCAGGTCGCCGACACGATGGAGGGCTTCAACATCACGAGCCCTCCGCTCGTCGTCAAGGACAAGATCATCGTCGGCCACGCCGGCGGCGAGTATGCGATCCGCGGCTTCCTCGACGCCTACGACGTGACTGGCAAGCGGCTGTGGCGCTTCTACACGATTCCAGGGCCCGGAGAGTTCGGCAACGACACCTGGAAGGGAGACAGCTGGAAGACCGGTGGCGGTGGAACGTGGCTCACCGGGTCGTACGATGCTGAACTGAACACGCTCTACTGGCCGATCGGGAATCCCGCGGCGATGACTGACCGTTCAGTGCGTGGCGACGGCGACAATCTCTTCACCGATTCGGTGGTCGCGCTCGACCCCGACACTGGTCAGCGCAAGTGGCACTATCAGTTCACGCCCAACGACGGCCACGACTGGGACTCGACCGAAGACATGGTGCTCGTCGATCGCCCGTGGCGAGGCCGACCGCGCAAGCTGCTGCTCCATGCCGACCGCAACGGTCACTTCTACGTCCTCGATCGCGTCACCGGCGAATTCCTCTCGGGCACGCCATTCATTTATCAGAACTGGAACAAAGGCTTCGATGCCAGGGGAAGGCCTATGCCCGTTCCCGGATCGAATTCGAGTCCGGAAGGCAGTTTCCTGGTCTACCCGACGCCGGGCGGCGCCACGAACTACCAGGCGCCCTCCTACAGCCCGGTCACGAGGTTGTTCTATGTGGCGTACTCGGAAGCCGGCGCGCACTACAAGAGCGCACCGCAAGTGCCCGAGAAGGGCAAGGAGTGGCTCGGCAACGCGCCCAATCGCGGCACTCCCCCACCCCGTGGCCCGAACGATCCCGGGCCGAACGCGGGAATAAAGGCGATCGATCCGGACACAGGAAAGACCATGTGGGACTTCAAACTGTTCCAGGGCTCGCTCGGCAACGGCGTACTCGCCACCGCCGGCGGCCTGCTGTTCGCGTCGTCCCGCGACGGCAACGTGATCGCACTCGATGCCCGGACAGGAAAACATCTCTGGCACTATCAGACCGGCGGCAACCACTCGGCGTCGCCCATCAGTTATGCGGTCGACGGGCGTCAGTACGTGGCCCTGACCGCGGGCAACGTGTTGTACAGCTTCGCGCTGCCGGAATGAACCCGACGACGGTCCTCGCGGAGTGTCACCGCATTCAGCGTCGTCTATTCATATCGAAGGGTCTCAATCGGATTCATCCGCGACGCTCTACGGGCAGGCAGAAACCCGACAAGGCTCGATATTCCGCCCATCAGCATCACCACCGACAGCAGTGTGAGGGGATCGTACGGCACTACGCCGAAGAGAAACTGTTCCAGAACCTTTCCGGCGGCGACGCTCAAGGACAACCCGATCGCGATCCCGAACAGCGCGATATTCCAGCTCTCGCGAAGCAACATTCGAAAGACGCGGCCTGGCGTGAGTCCGAACGCCATCCGAATTCCGATCTCTCGCGTCCGCGCCCGGACCGTAAATGACAGGACGCCATACGTGCCCACGAGCGCCAGGGTGAGCGCGAGGAGGCCGAGCACTCCGGTGATCACCACCGCACCTTTCACCGCTCCGAACCCGCCTCCGCTGTCGTTGATCTGTCGCTCGAGAGTGTAGACGTCGTATACCGGAACCGCTGAATCCAGGCGCCGGATCGTTTCGGTCACGCCGGATATGAGCGTTCCGGCTGCCGCCGTTCGAGAACGCACATGCAACGTGCGGTTGACAGCATCGAACTGATCGAGAGAAACGAAGTAGCGCGGCACTGCCGGCCCTCCGATTTCCCCGCGCCGGTATGGTGCGTTGGGTACGACGCCAATCACCTCGAGTAGAGCGTCGGCCTCGGAATTCGTGCGGAACCGTCGCCCGAGAGCATCCTCTCCCGGCCACAAGCGTGCGGCCAGCGCCTCGTTCACCACGGCAACCTTCGGCGCTCCGTTCGTGTCGGTCGTCGAAAACGTACGACCTCGCAGCAACGGCGTTCCAATCGTCCGGAAGTAATCACCCGTGACCAGGTGTTTGTCGGCCAGGAATCCGGACGTGCTCGACGGCGCGGGCTGACCCTCGACTGCGATGTACGGCGTTGAATTTCCTGTCCCGAATGGGACGAAGACCGAAGCTGCAGCGGACTCGACATCCGGGAGCGCTTCGATCGCCGTATCGAGCGACTCGTAGAACGAGCGCGCTCTGTCGGATTCGTAGCCGATTGCCCCCGGATCCGTCGAGGCGAGCAGAACGCGACTCGCATCGAACCCGAGGTCTACCGATTGCAGGCCCTGGACACTGCGGATGAACAGCCCGCACACGACGAGCAGCACGACGGAGCCCGCAAGCTGCGCGGCGGCGAGGCCCTTCCGCATCAGTTGTCGCCGGCGGCCGTCGGTCGAGGTCCGGCCTTCCGACAGATCGCTGCGCGGGTCGACTCGGGATGCCCTGAGGGCGGGCAGCAGTCCGATCAGCAGTGTGGAGATGATCAGCAGAAACCCGACGTAGCTCAGGGTCATCCAGTCGAGTCGGAAATCGAGAAACAACGGAAACCCTGGAATCGCCGCAACAGCGGCGAACCCGCGGGCCAGGGCAAGCCCCGCGACGGCACCTCCGGATGCACCGAGCACCGCGATCACAAGGGCTTCGACGACGCAGAGTCGAACGAGATCGGATCGACTGGCGCCGAGCGCCCGACGGATTGCCATTTCCCGGCCGCGACCGAGCCCTCGTGCGAGGAACAGCCCCAGCACGTTGGCGCACGCAATCAGCAGGACGGCGGCAACGAGCATCAGAAACAGGGCCGCGAGCGCGGGCGTCTGGGAGGCGCCCTGCGGCTCTGGCCGCGCCAGTCGTTCCCAATACACACGGATGCGCCGGCCCGCGTTCGTAGTCGGATGATCGGCTTCCAGCCGCTTCGCCACCGTCTCGACCGAGGCGCGCGCCTGCTCGAGCGGAACGCCCGGTTTCACGCGGGCGATCACGCGAACCGCGAGCACGTCGCGGTCGGAGAGGCGCGCCGCGGACTGGAACAGCTCGATCGGCACATACAGGTCCGACGACAGGAGCGTAAAGGTGCCGTGGAACTCTTCCGGAGCCACACCGACAACGGTGAAGGGTCGGCCGTCGATGCGCACCTCCCTCCCGACGACTGAAGGACTCGCGCCGAGGTTGCGCGACCAGTACGAATGACTCAGGACGGCAATGGGCTGCGTGCCACCCAGTTCGCCGTCCGATGGCAGAATCAACCGGCCAGCCGCCGGCTCGAGTCGAAGCGTCGAGAAGTAGTTTCCCGAAACCGCCGTCGCCATGACCCGGTCCGTCCTTCCGTTCACCGTCAGGCCTGCCGCACGGAGATCCCACGCGGCCATGTCCGAGAAAGGCGTCGCGGCGGCTCTGTAGTCTTGAAGATCTGGATACGCCAGACGCTGCCAGATCCTGCCATTGCCGGAGAGCGTCGTTGCCAGAACAGCCAACCGGTCCGCGTCGTCCGCCGGCAGAGGGCGGAACACGCTGCTGATGATTGTCGCCATCGTCACGTTTGGACCGATGCCGACCGCGATCGTCAGAACCGCCGCGGCTGTGAAGATCGGGTACTTGCGCAGCTGCCGCACGGAGTAACGAAGGTCGCTCAGGACCGCGTGAATCAGACGCAGTCCGCGTGCATCGCGGCACTCTTCTTTCCGCTGTTCGATCGCGCCCATCTCCCGAAGAGCGGCGCGACGGGCGTCGCCTGGAGACGCCCCGGCGGCAATGTGGTCGGCAATCAGGCCGTCCAGGTGGTATTGCAGCTCCTCGGCGAGTTCGTCTTCAACGCGCCGACCCCGGAACAGCGAACGAAACCGCAGTCGAAGCTTCCTGGTCCAGCGCATGGGTGTTGCTCCATTACGCAGGTTTGACGATCAATGAAATCGCCGACGACAGCCGCTCCCACTCGGCGGTTTCGGCCTTCAATGCCTTGCGCCCCGCCGGAGTCAGCCTGTAGTACTTCGCCCGACGATTGTTCTCGCTCGGCGCCCACTCGGCCTCTATCCATCCCTGCTGCTCGAGCTTGTGGAGGGCCGGATACAGGGCGCTCTGCCCGACGCGCAGCTGCTCGTTCGACATCTGCCGAATCCGCTGCGCGATGGCCAGGCCGTGCATTGGTTCCAGGGACAGCACGCGCAACAACAGGAGACCAAGCGTGCCCTGCACGAGGTCCGTGGGCTTGCTCATGTGAGTCCTCTCAGTTACTGAGTGGAGAGACTAGCGCCGGGCTGCACGCGATGCAAGCGAATTTTTCATCACGCCCATCCAAAGAGCGTCGGCGGCGGTCGCAGCTGGCTTCACGCGGGGGGATGCGATTCCGGTTGAGGCGGTATCCGGGTCAGCGCGCGATGGACTCCGCGACCTCGCACGCGATCGGGTCAAATGATGCGAGGGCCGCGGCCGCTTTCATGTGTGGAATCGCTTCGGGGTTCGTGCGCATCGCGTCGAAATCGTCTTTGGTGCGCCACTGTGCGTAGTTGACGACGCGGGTATTGTCCAAGCTCTTGTGAATACTCGCGGACACGAAACCAGGCAAGTGCCGCATCGTGTTGTTCGTAGCTTCGATAAGCAGAGTGACGAGCGTGTCCTGGTTCTCTGGCTTGACTGTGAAAACGTTGATTAACGTGAAGACGTCGTCGCGCTGGTCGATGATTGCCATGAGCTGACCTCCTCTCGCAGCTCGGAGGAGCAAGCGTCACGCCAGGGAGGCTCCTCACGCCCCAGGCAGCATGAACTGCCCCTGCCAAGTTTCGCGTTGTGACTGAAGCGCATTGGAAATGGAGAGCGTTGATCTGATTGCCACCATGATCCCGCTCTCACGTCCGGCGATGTGACAACGTGGTCGTCCATCCGCGACGAAGCATTGATGAACCACCTCCTGCACGCTATCTGCGCAGCGATCGGAAGCCCGCCCGAACTTCTTCTGAAAACAGTTGCGGCTGTTCCCAGGCGGCGAAGTGCCCGCCTTTGGCGAGGGCATTGAAATGGACGAGATTGTGGTAGGCGCGCTCGGTCCAACTCCGCGGAGCTTGGTAGACCTCCTCAGGGAACACGCTCACGGCAGCCGGAACGGAGATGTCGTAATCGTTGAAGAAGGCGCCCTTGTATTCCACGTAGAGACGAGCGCTGGACACACCCGTGTTGGTCAACCAGGAGAGAGTGATGTTGTCGAGGATGTCGTCCCGTGTGAGGTCGCCGTAGGGCTCCCCATCGACAAAGAGTTTCGCGATGTGCCCGTAGCTGGCCACGTCGTGGTCGATCATCCAGGCGGCAAGGGCGACGGGTGAGTCCGCCAACCCGTACAGGGTTTGCGGGTGTGCGGCCATCATCAGCTGCGTCGGGACGTGCTGGTAAAGGAACGCCATCTGGTCGTATGCCCGCTGCTCCTCCGCCGAGAGACCCGCCGGCGGCGGCCCGCCGGACTGAAGCGCCCTGGCAACGTCGGGGGGCGCGGCACCGGAGAAGTTCAGATGGATGCCGATCAACTCCGGGGGTGCCTGTTGAGCCATCGCGTTCGTGACGAACCCACCCCAATCACCACCTTGTGCCGCGAATCGGGTATACCCGAGGCGCTTCATCAGCTCCACCCACGCCCGCGCCATGCGAGCGGGATCCCAACCCGGCGTAGTCGGCTTGCCTGAAAACCCGTAGCCGGCCATCGACGGGATCACCACGTGGAAGGCGTCAGACGCGCTGGCGCCGTGAACCGTGGGGTTGGTGAGCGGATCGATGATCTTCAGCTGCTCGATGGGCGAGCCAGGCCAGCCGTGAGTGACGATGAGCGGCATGGCATCTTCATGTTTCGACTGGACGTGGATGAAGTGGATATCCAACCCGTCGATCTCGGTGATGAACTGCGGATGGGAGTTGAGCTTGGCTTCGACCTTGCGCCAGTCGTAGTCGGTCGCCCAATAGCGGGCGAGCGCCTGCATGAAGGCGAGTTGCACGCCTTGCGAAAAATCCGGGACGGTTTCCTTCTCGGGCCACTTGGTTGCGTTGATGCGCCGGCGCAGCTCCGTGAGTTCCGCTTCGGGAACATTCACTCGAAACGGACGAATCGCGGCCTTGTCGGTTGTCTGCTCGGTGCGTTGCTCGGTCACAGTGACTGGTGTCATGCTGAGCTCCTCCTCGCGCACATGAGACCAGACACTCGACTTCCGATCCATCAGACGAAGGTATCGATGACACCTTCGTATGTGCCGGTGAACCCGACACCAAAGTCTGATGGTCGAGGAGCTGAGCCGGCTGCCGCGGCGGGTCGGCTCGAGCCACGGGTTAGGCGCCGCAGGCGCTATCGATAGCGCCGCTTCGCCTCCGCGACCGAGCGGGCGACAAGTTGCTCGAGCACCGACTTGTCGAGGTCGGCTAGTTGCTTGAAGTACAGGCAGGACTTGGTCATCTTGTGCTTGCCAAGCCTGGCCAATAAGACTTTCTGTTTGTCGCCTTCGGCGAGCAGGTACACGACCAGTTCGCGGCCACGAATGGCGAAGCCCGCCAGAGGAGCCTCCCCTGTACGCCCGCTCTCGTAGGTGTACCGATAGGAGCCATATCCTACGATGCTCGGCCCCCACATCTTTGGTGGCTCCCGGGTGATCCGCTTGAGCACAGCCATCAACTCCCGGCAGTCCGTGCGCTGCTGCGCACTGGCCCTCGAGGCGATGTAGTCCTCGACGCTGGCGTCGGTGGGCTTGGTCTTGTTCTCGGCCATTGAAACAGTCAGTGATTGCCGGGTTGGCGGGCTATTCCGACCGGAGAGCGATGACGGGCTCGACGCGCGTGGCGCGCCGCGCTGGCATGAACGTCGCCAGCGCCGCAACAACGAGCATGGCCGCAACGGCCGTCGCAACGGACGGCACGCCGCCGCCAGACAGGTCTTCGATCGCAGTCGCGGCGAATCGTGTTGCCCAGAATGCAGCCGGGGCACCCACAACAAACCCCGCGGCGACGAGCGTCAGCCCGCTGCGCAGCATCATCCGCGTGACGTCGCCGCGCGTCGCGCCGAGCGCCATGCGAATCCCAATCTCCTTGGTGCACTAGCCACTACGGATTGTCACCCATTTGTCAGCCGAATGCAGGTTGGAGGAACCTGCGAGGCGCTTGTCGCCGACGCCAAGACGATAGAAACATAGGGCTGTCTCGCGGTTGGACAGAACGCCCGTTCTCGGACCCGCTCAGCCCCTTCTCCCTTCGACAGAGTGGAAGTCCGGCTCGATGACGGGCATCGCTTCCGGGTTGGTTCGGGCGAACCGAACAGATTGGCGGAGGCGCTTCTCCGCGAAATGCGGGCCGTCGATCGCGCCGCTCGCGGCTGAACCGCATACTCATTGCGGTATCAGCGCAGACTCGATCAATCGTTGTCGTCGGCGAGAGTTGTCCGCCCCGCTGAATCAGGGCTCAGCACACTACTTTTCACGCGAGCATCCCGCGATCGGTCGCCGGTCGCGATCGCCCTGTCGCCGCCGTCGAACGGCCGTCCGTCCCGTTCCGGATGGCGGTCGCGCATCCGCCGGCGGATGTAGTTGGTCAGATAGCGGGCGCGGTTCTCGTAGAAGAACGCTTCGCCCTCGTGCATCCGTATCACGGCCCACATCCAGGCCAGGAGCGTCGTCACGAGCCGTCGATGCAGGAAACGAGGCACGCCAAGGATTGGGGCCCTGGTAATCGGCTCGACGAGCCGTCCGTCATGGTCAATCGTCTCGAGCAGCCGCAAGCGTCCGTGCACGTCGCCGTAGCGGCCGTACCAGCGGCGGAAGTAGGGCTTCGTCAGCCGTTCGGGCGCCACGTCGACGGTCACGACGACGTCCGGCACATAGAGGCCGCGGAATCCCGCACGCCACAGGCGTAATTGCAGTTCCCGATCCTGCCCGCGCGGGTAATGCGTTGAGAACCCGCCGGCCTTCTCGAACACGTGCCGGCGAACCGCCAGGTTTGCGGTGAGCAGGCAGATCTCGGCCCTCGTGGCGTCCACGGCGACCTTTTCGGCGCCGTGCTCACACAACGCCAGCGGCGACGCTTGAAGGGGCGTGAACCATCCTGGAACGTGTTCCGGCCAGCACGCGACCGCTCGCCCGCCGATGCAGTCGACGTCCGGGTGCTGCTCGAACGCGCGCACGATCGATTCGACCCAATTCGACGCCGGCCGGCAGTCATCGTCGGTGAACGCGATGATCGGCGCCTTCGCGAGTTCGACGCCGGCGTTTCGTCCATACGAGACGCCGGGACGCGGCTCGTACAGATAGGTGACCGGGACGTTCTGGCTGGACGTCCTGGTCGCATCGACGACCTGGCGCGTATCGTCGGTGGAACCGTTATCGACGATCAGCACTTCGTAGCGGACGTTCCCCTGCTGGTCCAGCAGGGACTCGAGCGCCCGGGACAGATGGTGCATTCGGTTGTAGGTCGAAACGACGACCGACACTGAACAACCGCCGTCGGTTCGTGAGCTCGGCTTCATAAGGATCCCCAAGCTGTCGACTACGCCACCAGGGGTTGTTCGCCCGGCGCACCCGTTCTGCCTGCAGCCTCACGCGTTCCCGTGCGGATCGCCCTGTGAGCGAATGGTCATGGAACCGATAGTAGTACAGAGCGCCGAACAGCCGCTGCATCGTGAACCGTCGCGCGATGCGAAGCCAGTAATCGTAGTCCTCCGCGAGCACCGCGCGCGAATCGTAATCGCCCACGGCTTCGTACACCGCACGGCGGTAGAGGAAGCAACCACCCACGCGGTTCTTGACCTTCAGCCACTCGGGCGGTGGCACGCACAGCCTGCCCACGACGTCTCCGGCAGGATCGATCTGCCAGGCGTCGGCATACACGAAATCGACGTCGGCGTCCGTGCACAGGAAACGGACCATCTGCTCGATGGCGTCCGGGGTGTAGTAGTTATCGTCGGACGTCCACGTCAGCAGCTCGCCGCTCGCCTGTGCAAACCCCGTGTTCAGCGCTGCCGGCAAGCCGCGGTTGACGGGGTGGCGCAGATACCTGACGCGCGGGTCGACGTGTGTCTCGACGATGCGGGCCACTTCCGGCCCAGAGCCGTCGTCGACGACAACGACCTCGAGGCGGGCGTGCGTTTGCGCGAGGCAACTCGCGAGCGACCGCGCCAGATACTTCGTCCCGTTGTAGGTCGGCAGAACGATGGTCACGAGCACTCCGGGATCGTACCGGCGCCATTGGCGCACCCGCTCGGCCCAGCGTTCGCCGACGTCCACACACGGCCACTCCGGGTAGCGGCGATGCACGATGCGACGGAGATGCCTGGTCCACGCCGGATCGAGCGACACGATGGCGTCGGCGTCGGCCGCGCGCAACCCTTCGAGAAGATCCTCGGCCGAGGCTCGCGCGAGCATCATCGCGCCGGCCCCGGCAACACGGGCGCGCAGCGGATCGCGAAGTAACCACCGCAGCGTGCGCATCCGAAGCGTCCGGGACCCGCCGGTGACGTTCACATGGGTGCCATCCTCCGGCGGCAGGCCGTACGAATTCGTGAGCAGGATCTCCGTGTACGTCCCATCGACCGGAGCGGGCACGATCGACCGCAGCCGCCGCTGCTCGAACGCCGCCATGTCGGGAGCGAACAGGCAGACCTTCATCGGCCGCGCCCCGCGGGCTTATCTCCCATGGTCGCAAGGAGGTAGCCCTGCCGCAGCCACGCCGGGCGCGCATCGTTTCGCATTCCGAAGGCCCGGATACAACCGCGCTTGATGCGCCCACCCAGCGGCATGACGAGAAAATCTAGCGCATGCCGCGCCGCGACGGTGAGCTCGCGAACGTCGACGGCGCCCGCGCGCGCGAACGACCCCTTGAGCGAATAGGACGGTGTCTCCCCGCCCCAGGTCCAGGCGCCAGTCCGCTCCATGTACCACTTGCCAAGCCGGTAGGCGACCGAGGATGCGTTCGGCACCAGCACGATGACGCGGCGGCGGGCGACGCGGAACGCTTCGTCGAGGATCGACTCCACTTGCCGCCTGTCGAAGTACTCGAGGACGCCGCAGCTAAACACTGCGTCGACCGAATTCGACGCGAACGGCAGCGGACGTGTCATGTCGGCGACACAGAACGTACCGCGAACGCCGCAGGCATCGAACATCCGGCGACTGAAGTCGACGTTGGCCGGCGACCAGTCGACCAGCGTCGTCCGCCGGCCCTGCCGGGCGAGCAGCGCGGAATGGTCACCACGCCCGCTGCCGAGGTCCATCACCGACTCGCAATCAGCGGTGTGCTCGGCGAGCAGCGTCGACCACGGCACAACATGGCCTCGCGTGAGGATCCGCTCGGCCAGCCGCGCCGGCGACCCGTCGGTCGAGAGCACATTCGACCATTCGGCAGGTGAGAGATTCCAGGGACCGGTCACCGATCGGGCAGTCTGCATGGCTCCTAGTCCCTGTGCTGCATCCCGGGCGTCGTCTGCTTTGCCCGCAGCGTGCAGCAGTCAATGAAGAACTTCACCGCCCAGCTGATTTCCTCGCCCGGCAAGTACGCGGCGCCCGGCCCGTAGCTGCCGTAGAAGCCGCCGTTGGCAAGCTGCAAGGTTTCGAGGTGTGCGAGTGCGCGATCGGCGGGCGTCCGTTCGCCGAGCTTGTACCAGGCGATCGCCAGCTGCGCCATGCCGGTGGAACAGATCCACGTCACGCCGGGGTAAGCCGGGATTGCTCCGTCGGACGACTGGAGCGCGCCCGCTTGCGCCAGCCCGCGGCGGGCCAGCTCGACCTCGTCGAGGTCGACGAGCGCGTCCATCATATAGCCGAAGATGTGCGACAGCGTGCCGAGCTCCGGTTTGAACTCGACGAGATCCGTCCGCCGCTTGTAATAGGCGAGCGCCCGTGATGCCGCTTCGCTGAAAGCTGGTTCGCCCAGTCGCGTGCCCGCCGCCAGCAGCGGCGGCAGCACGTAAAGGTTCGCGTACTCGGTGAACGTGCTGCCGTCGGCGCAGCGCCAGAGCACATAGGACGGCGTCGACACCCGGCCGTCCGGCTCGATCTGGGTGATGATGAAATTGCACGCCCTTCGGATGCTGACCTCGAACTCCTGATGGACGTCGAGCAACGACAAAAATCCACGGACGGCCTGTGCCGTGTCGAAAGTGTACGGCGTTCCGTCGGGAGCGGTGAACGCACCGTCCGGCCGCTGCACCGAGGCCTCCCAGCGCGCCATCTCAAGCGCCATGTCCCGCTCGCCGATGTCGCACAGGGTCGGAATCAGATAGCCGGTCACCTCCTGCGACCCTACGGCACGCTTGTGGTGCGGCACGACTCCGCCGCCGGGCGCCCGGTGCGTCCGGATCCACTCGACGGCTCGCGCCAGCGAGGTCTTACCCGCTGGCCGCGGCCGAAACAGCGTCGACCAGGACGAGCGTTTCGGCATCACGAACGGAGATTGTCGTCCCACCGGACTTGATCGAGTCATAGGCTGCCTGTATGAGTTGTTGCGCGCGGACACCGGCGTCGGCGCCGAGAACCGGCGGTCCCGGGCCACGCACCGCGTCGACGAAGTGATCGATCTGGCGCGCAAACGCGCCCTTGATATCCGTCGCGTTGGCCTTCCGCTTCCAGTCGGACCAGCCGGCAAGCTTGTAGGTCAGGCCAGACGCATCGAGGATCGCCGTACCCTGGTGGCCGTAGATTTCGAGGTAGCCGGTTGGCGGTGTGGAAACAGCCCACGACAGATCGACGGTAACTGTTCCGCCGCGCCGGAGCACGCACCGGATCTGCGCGCAATCCTCCACGGCGAGCGGCCGACAATTGGCGGACGTCGCCGAGACCGTCGCGATCGGCCCGAGCAGGTGTTCGATCAGGTCGAAGGCATGCGAGCCGTTGTCCATGACGATGCCGCCGCCAGCCAGCGCGGGGTCGGCGAACCATTTGCCGCGCATGTCGAGATCGCACCCGAACATCAGCCGGGCACTCACGATCGATCCCAGAGCGCCTCGGCCGAGAAGGGCCTCGAGCTCACGAACCTCGTCGAAGAACCTGAACTTGAACGCCGGGAGCAGGACGCGCGATCGGCGTGCGGCTGCCGCTGCCATCCGCTGGGCGTCACCAGGCGCCGTCGCGAGCGGCTTTTCGCACAGCACGTGCGCGCCGGCCTCGAGCGCATCGATGACGATCTCGGAGTGCGACGCGGGCACGCTGCACACGCTGACCGCATCGAGACGTTCGGCGCCCAGCAGGTCTTGATGCGAGGCGTAGGCGCGCCCTCCCGCCATCGCGGCAAACCGGTCGGCGGCCGTCCGCGAGCTGTCGGCAAACGCCACGAGGTCGACACGGGGATTGCGACGGTAGGCGTCGACGTGCCACCTCCCCATCTGCCCGCATCCGATGACGGCAACCCTGATCCGGTGGCCTGCCTGTGGTCTGACCACGGCCGATCCCGCCGATGACGCAACCGCCGGGGTCGAGGGTGCTGAGGCGGTCACGGAAAGCCGGTTCGTTCGGCCCCGGCTCTCAAGGCAACGCGCCACCACATCCGCAGCGTGCTGCACGCGCTGAGGCGTCCAGCTCTCGTCGAGCGGCAGTGTCAGCAGGTGGTCCAGGCCCTGCTCTGCCTGCGGACAGAGACCGGGAACGTATTCGTAAGTGACATCCGGTTCGTGACAGGTGAACGGCCACTGCGAGGTGCCGAACGTCTTCTTGGCGGCGAGCGATTCACTGCACAAGTAAATCGGTTTACCGATGTAGCCGCCCGACGCCCAGACTTTGTGCGGACGCATGCCCTCGGCGAGCCCGGCCGCGTTGCCGTCGCGAATCGTGGCTGCGTACACCCAGTAAGAGGAGCGCGCACCCGGCGTCACGGGGACGGGGGAGATGCCGTCGATACCGGCGAGGCGCTCGGTCAGGAGCTCGGCCATCTCACGGCGCTTGTCGACCACGCCTCGGAGCTTGGCCAGCTGAGCGAGCCCGACTGCGCCCACGAGCTCCGTCATGCGGTAGTTGGGCGCATGAAACAGGTAGGCGCGCGGGCCAAATCCTTTGCGGGCCCATCCCTTATCGACGAACAGCTTCATCCGCTCCGCGAAGGCCCGGTTGGCCGTTATCGTCATCCCGCCATCCCCGGTCGTCATCAGCTTTGACTGCTGGAAGCTGAAGCAGCCGAGATCGGCGAGCGTCCCGACCAGGCGGCCGTGGTACTCGGCGAAGTGAGCTTGCGAGCAGTCCTCGATGAGCCCGAGTCGATGCCGCCGGGCAATCGCGATCAACGCATCCATATCGCACGGGTTGCCGAAAAGGTGCACGGCGATGATCGCCCTGGTCCGCGGCGTGATCTTCCGCTCGACGTCGATCGGATCGAGGTTGAACGACGCGTCCACGTCTGCGAACACCGGAATCGCGTTCTGCTGAATGATCGGGATGATGGTCCCGAGGTCGGTAATCGGGGTCGTGATCACCTCCGCGCCGGGATTCAAGTCGAGCGCACCGAGCGCGACGTGAATCGCCGCCGTGCCCGAGGTGGACGCGACCGCATGGGGCAGGTCGTGCGCTTCGGCGAACGCCCGCTCAAACTGCCGGACCAGCTGACCGTCTACGGAACAGAGGTTCTGTGACAGGAGCGCCGTCCGCAGCAGTTTGAGCTCCGCGGGTCCATAAGGCGCGCGCGACGTCCGGGCGCGCGTCGGCTTCATCAGGTAGTCGTAGACGGCATCGGAAGCCGCGCCTCGAGCGCGCTTCACGAACGGACGCAACACATCCCGTACTTTTTTCGGCATCATAGGCTGGTCGTCGTGCTTTCGACTGCCGGCAGTGGCTCGACGTCCACTCCGGCGCGGTTCAAGAGAATCGAAACGATACGATCGGCGGCGCAGCCATCACCATATGGGCACGGCACGGGGGCCGAGAGGTGGTCGGGTGTCGCGCGCAGCCGCTCGCCGACGGCGCCGACGATGGTGTCGTAGGACGTGCCGACGAGACGGGCGCCGCCCACCTCGATCCCCTCGGGCCGTTCGGTCGTGTCGCGCATCACCAGCACCGGCACGCTCAAGCCCACGGCCTCTTCCTGTATGCCGCCCGAATCTGTCAGCACGAGCTCGCAGCGCTGCATCAAGTGCACGAGCGACACGTAGTCGAGCGGCTCGAGCAAGGTCAGGTCGGGTTGGCCGTCGAGAATCTCGTAGACGGGCCGCCGCACGTTGGGGTTGAGATGAACGGGAAACACGAACTGCACCCCCCGGGATCGGAACTCGCTCGCCAGATCCCGAATCGCCCGGCAGAGCTCACGAAACGGCGCACCGAAACTTTCCCGCCGATGCGCGGTCACGAGCACGATCCGATCCATGCGGCGAATCGCCGCGAGCGGGCCAGACGACCAGTCGTACGGGCGCGCAGCGACGTCCCGCAAGGCGTCGATCACGGTATTGCCCGTGACGTGGATGTCGCTCGCCTGGCAGCCTTCCCGTAGCAGCGTCCGTCCTGCTCCGGCTGTCGGCGCGAAGTAGGCATCGGCGACGAGGTCCGCGGCGCGGCGATGCACTTCTTCGGGAAACGGGTGATGGCGATCGTGCGATCGCAGGCCGGCTTCGACGTGCCCGAACGACACGCGGTTGTAGAAGGCGACCATCCCCGCCGCAAACACCGTGGAGGTATCCCCCTGCGCGAGGATCCAATCCGGCGATACCTCCTGGACGACCACGTCCAGCCGCGCCAGCATCTGCCCCGTGAGCTGCGCGAGACGCTGATCCGGCTGCATCAAGCCGAGGTCGAGGTCGGGCGTGATGCCGAACACGTCGAGCGCGCCCTGCACCATCTCGCGGTGCTGCCCCGTCGAGCACAGGACCGATCGCACGTGCCGGGGATGTCGGCTCAGGATCTTCACCACCGGCGCCATCTTGATGGCTTCCGGCCGCGTCCCGACGATGGAGAGGATCGTCAGCATGGCGGTGGCTACACCGGACCGGAGAGCGTGGCCCGCACCTTTCCCCAGACCGCCACCGGATCGAGGCACGACCACAGGCGGGCGATCGTTCGGCAGCGGGCAGCTTGATGCGTGGCGCCGGCCAGCCGATACCAGCGCTCGGCACGGCGATAGTGATGCGCCATCGCCCGCGGCCCCCCGTGCCTGAGCATCGCCCCCCAGTGCTTTCCCACCACCTGCTCGTACGCCCGGCCGTTACGTCGGAGGTCCCTGGACATGGCATCGGCGCCGTCGCAGTTGTAGATGAACGTCGGCTCGGGCTCGAACGCGAACTCATGATGACCCGACAGCCGGATCGCGGTGTCCCATTCCTGGAAGGCGATGATTCCTTCGTCCAGCCAGCCGATGCCCTCGAGCGCCGAGCGCTTCACCAGCAGCCCGGGAAACACCGGCCCTTCACGCGTCAGCAGATCCCCGCGTACGGAGCCAGCGAGGCGCGGCACGTGATAGGGCGCCAACACACCGTCGGCGTTGCGCACCTGACATGCGGAATTCACGACGGCACGTCCCTCACGCCGGGCCCTACGCAGCCGCACGTGGATGCTGTCCGGCAGGAACTCGTCGTCCGAATCGAGAAACGCGACCCACTCTCCGCGCGCGGCGCGGATGCCGCTATTGCGCGCCGCCTGCGCTCCCTGCCGCGTCGGGTGATGCACGAGCCGTATCCGCGGATCCTGGCGGGCAACCGCTCGCGTGAGGTCCGCGGTCGCGTCGGTGGAACCGTCGTCCACGACGAGCGCTTCCCATGCCGGATACGTCTGCGCGCGGACGCTGTCCAGACAGCGCAGAATCGTGTGCGCTCTGTTGAACGCGGGGATGACGACCGAGACCACCGGATGGTCCGCGGCCACATCCGTGTGGATCACCTCCGCCGCGCCAGCCCGTTGCGCCACGCCGGGACCGAAAATCTCCAGCAGGGACGCGCGTTCTTGCGCCCACGAATAGCGGTCGCGAGCGCGCTGCCACCCGGCGAGGCCAAGCCGCGCCCGGAGGTCGGCATCCTTGGCGAGCGTCAGCAGGCAGTCCGACATCGCGACGGCGTCTGCCTCGGCCACCAGCAGACCGGTGGTGCCGTGGACGACGGCTTCGGGAATGCCTGCGTGCCTGGTCGAGACCACGGGGAGCCCATGCGCCATCGCTTCGAGGATCGCGACGGGCAGCCCCTCTTCGTCGCCTGTTTGTGGATCCGTCCGGCTGTGCTGGACGAAGACGTCCGCGTCCCGCATTGCCTGAAACACCGCCTGACTGGGCTGAACGCCATGCAATCGAACGCGGTCGCCAAGGTCGAAGTCGCGCACGTATCGCTCTGCTGCCGCCAGCAGCGGCCCGTCGCCGATGAAGTCGAGGATCAGTTTGGGGTACTGCTCGACCGCGAGGCGAAAAGCTTCGAGGGTCAGGCACGGAGCCTTCTTGGCCACCATCCGTCCCACCGCGAGACATCGCACGACGTCCCGTGCGGGACGCTTCACCGGATGGTGCGGCACGTCGACGCCGCACGGCACCACGTGAATCCGATCGCAACGAAGCCCGAGTTCCAGGAGACGCTGCCGGCTCGCCTCGCTGACCGTGATGATCCCGTCGACCAGACCATAGTCGAGATACTTGGATCGCCACTCGTCCGAACGCAGTTTTCTGGAGACGTCGTAGCCGTGCGCGTGGGCGAAGAAGCGGATTCCGGCACGGCGTGCGAGGGGCACCCACTGGTGCGACCAGGTCAGATACTCACCCATCACCACGTCGACACCCTGGTCGCGGAAGAATGATCCGAGCCGGCGCTCGCGCGCGGCGTGCAGTCGACCCCTGGCTCGATTACGGCGCAACGTCCAGCGGTGAGGCTCGGGGCTCGTGCCGAGCAGTAGCCGCGGCGCTGCCGGATCCAAGACGTCCCGGACTTGAACGTCGGCCACCACGGCTGTCTGGCCTGGCAAGAGGTCCTTCATATGCCGCGTGATGAACGTCTCAGATGGCGTCCCTATCGTCGGAGCGATGACCGCGAGCATCGACGCCATGACAGAAGCGCGCCTACGGAACGCCGAGTGGAGTCAGGGTCTCGCCGCGCTGCTCCGGTGTCGGTCCGGATGCGCCCGTGGCGTGGCTGCCTCCGAGCCAGGGATCGGCCGACAGTCCGGGCATCGCGAGCACCTGGCGCAAGTACGTCTCGCAGGTGAGGATCGCGATGAGGCTCTCGGCGGCGAGCGGCGTTTCGGCGTCGTTGCGCAACGCCGCGCGGGCGGCGCCCGCCAGCAGATCATCCACGAGCAGCGTGGTGGCCAGCAGGCGCTCGCGAACGCGGTGCTCCAGCACGGCCGCCGGGTAATCGACGAACCACTGATTCGATGGCGTCCTGCGCCTCTTGACGCCAAAGACCCGCCGGACGCGCTGCTGCAGGTTGCGGGCTACTCGAACGTGCGGCGATTCCCAGAGCCCGCGCCCGTTCCTCAGCCATGGCACGTTGCCGAAGAATCGCCGGTGACGTTCACGCAGGAACCGCCTGTAGAACCGATGGCCCGCCCGCTGCTCCTCGGGCAACGCCGCGAGAAAGAGCTGAAGGAATTCGAGCCCCACTCCTGGGAACACCGTTTCGCAATAGGGTGCGAAGCAACCAGGGCTGTGGAGCACGTAGCGGCGGATGCGCTCGCGAAGGTGCACGCAGTCGGACGACGGGCCTTCGGCATCTAGCCGGATGTCAGGTGCGGACAGCTCCAGCGCCTCATCCTGCGTCACGAACGGATTCTTCACGAAGTGGCTGGCCATCAACTGCTCGGGTCGATCCCGCAGCTCGCTCCACGGCGTCTGCTGCAGATGGCTGCCGCCGAACAGCAGGTCGCCGACGATGTTCATCGGGCTGTAGCACGTCCCGGCGCGCATTTCCTCCATCGCGATCGCGGGATGGAGATGGTTGGCGTTGACGAGGCCGTCGGTCTGCCAAATCGCTTCCTCACGTCCGTGCCACCAGTTCCTGGTGTTCCACTCGCACACGCGATGGTCGATACCTGCAATCTTCGCCACTGCGCGCGCCGGCCGGACTTCCGGCGAAAGGGTGCTGCCGTAGGTCACGGCGCGCACGTCGACTCCCTGCCGCAGCAGCTCGGCAACGAGCAACCGCGAATCGAGACCGCCGCTGAGGAGCACCGGCGTCAGGCCGGACCGATGATGCTGCGCGACGGCGCGATCCCAGAGTCGGGCGAACTCGTGGTGCGCCTCCTCCGGATCGCATTGTTGCGGCCGAAGATCGCTGAACGACCAGTACCGCTGCCTGGTCGTCTGATCGCGCGACACCCGCCAGATGCTCGCCGGCGGGACGACGCGGATGTCCCGCCACCAGGTCCGATCGCCGAGCATGTGGTCGAACGCGAAGTACTGGCGCAGCGCGATCTCGTCGATCTCGGGCACGCCGTCCAGGATGGCGAGCAGCGCCTTGACTTCCGAGGCATACGCGAACCAGTCGGCGGTCGCGGCGTAGTAAAGCGGGCGAAATCCGAGGCGATCGGTCGCCAGCACGAGGTGCCGTTGCTCTTCGAGCATGGCGAGCGCGAACACGCCATCCGCATCGACGATCGCCGGGCCACGCCCGCTGACGAGCTCGCGTGCCGCCTCCGCCGACGGCGTGCCCAGCGTCGATTGCCGGGGGAGGACGCACTCGCCGTCGAACCAGACGCTCGCCGTCCCGTCCGGCGTGACCAGCGGCTGCGGGACCGGATTGAGCACTCCCGTGTGGACGCGTCCACCGCAGAAGATCTCGGTTGCCCGAAGCTCGGCGCGCAACCACGGCCGCCGCCGCAGGGCGTCGGCCATGCGGCGACCCATCGCCGCAACCGTCTGCGGCGAGACTCGCCGTGACGTGGCTAGGATGCCGAATAGTCCCGGCATGCCAGGGTCTCCTTCATTGCAGCGTCAGCCGCGACGCCGTCAACCCGGTCCTGAGGTGTGAAGCGCCACTGCGGCGCCCAGTAGAGCGGTCCCCAGTAACGCGGACGGGGCAGGCTGGTGCCCCACCCGAACACGTCGTGCTCCAGCACGTGCACGGCGAACGCGTTGCTGAACTGCGCGTATTGCTTGACGGTGTTGTTCACGTACACGTTGACGAACACCCACACGAAGTAGGTGCCGACGTTGAGCGGCAGCCGGCCGAGGTCGCATCGGACGTTCCATCGCGCCGCGTCCCCTCGGATACCGCCTGCGCGCTGGACCACGCTGTCCATGCTGACGAGCGGTTCGCCCGACGGGGTCGTGACCTTGATGCCGATGCCCACCGTGCGGTCGCCGAGCGGCCGCGGCGCCTCGACATCGAAGTCGAACTTCATCGCGTCGCCGCAGAAGAGGGTCAGGTCCGCAACCGGATCGCGAGGGTGTAGCACGAACCCGTCGCCGACATCAGGTTGCAGCGTCGTTCCGCTCGAACGGCGCCGGCTGGCCACATCCTGAATATATCGCTCGATCACATCGTCGACAGGGCCGTCGAGCACGAGGCGTCCGGATCGCAACAACAGGCAGCGCTGGCAGAGCATCCGGATCGCGCCGATATTGTGGCTCACGAAGAGGACCGTGCGTCCCGATCCGGCCTGGTTCTGCAGCTGGCCGAGGCACTTGCGCTGGAAGGCGAAGTCGCCTACGGCCAGCGCCTCGTCCACGATCAGGATGTCGGGCTCGAGGTGCGCCGCGACCGCAAACGCCAGCCGCACGTACATGCCGCTCGAGTAGCGTTTGACCGGCGTGTCGATGAACTGATGGATCTCGGAGAAATCGAGGATTTCATCGAACTTCCGGCGCACTTCGGCACGCGTCATCCCCAACATCGCGCCGTTCAGGAACACGTTCTCACGCCCCGTCAGCTCGGGATGAAAGCCGCTGCCGACCTCGAGCAGCGCGCCGACGCGGCCGCGGATCTGGGCGTGGCCGGTGCTCGGCGCCGTCACCCGCGACAGGATCTTCAGTAACGTGCTCTTGCCGGCGCCGTTGCCGCCGATGATGCCGACCACTTGCCCGCGGCGCACGTCAAACGACACGTCGTCGAGAGCGAGGTGCGTCTGCGATGGCGCGCGGCGGAATCCGTCGCGGAAGAAAGACTTCACCGCGGCGGTCATTTGTTCGCGCACAGTATCGTGCCTTCGAGCGCGGACGCCGATGGTGTACTGTTTCGACAGCCCGGAGACGCGGATCGCCAGGTCCAAAGGGAGCATGGAAAGATCGGCCGAGATTGTGGGTGACACGTGGTCAAATCGCGTCAGCGAAGGTTCGTTCCATTCGATGGAAGATGATTACGCCTATCACCAGCAGGATCACGACGCCCGTGGCGCTGGCCGCGAGCAGAGAGGGGGTCGGCGGGGCGGTTCCCAGCCAAGCCCAGCGAAAACCCTCCACCACGCCCGCCATCGGGTTCAATCCGTAAAGCCACCGCCAGCGGACGGGAACGAGCTCGACCGAGTAGGCCACTGGCGTAGCGAACATCCAGATCTGCAAGAGGAAGGGCATCGTGTAGGAGACATCGCGGTAGCGCACGTTGAGGGGCGCCAGCCAGGACACCACCGCGAGCGCGGTTGCAACCGCCAGCAACAGGAAGAGCGGCGTCAGAAGAATGCTGGCGGTCAGCGGGATGTCGTACCACGCGAGCATCGCACCCAGCACGAGAAAGCCGACGCTGAAATCCACGAGCCCGGCGACGACCACCCCGACCGGCAACAGCAGCCGGGGGAAGAAAACTTTCGAAATCAGGTGTCGCTCGGCGATCATGCTGTTGACGCCGCGCGTCACAGCTTGGGCAAAAAAATGCCACGGTACGACCGCCGCGTAGGCGAAGACCGCGTACGGAATGCCCTGCGATGGCAGGCGTGCGAACCGGCCGAAAACGAGCGTGAAGATGATGGTCGCAAGGATGGGCTGGAGCGCGAACCACAGGATGCCCACGACGGTCTGGCGATAGCGAACCTTGATGTCACGCCAGATCAGGAAGCCAAGAAGCTCGCGAAATTCCCAGAGCGTCCGCAGCTCCAAGTCCAAAAGTCGGTGTGACGGCTGAATCGTGGAAACCCGCAGAGCGTCCATGGCCGGGCTGGGCTTGTGCAACAGGTGTGCCCGTGCCTGATCCGTTTTCAGTGCTGCAAGATGCGGTTGCTGCCATCGGATCCGGGTAGTTTCAACCTAGTTGATCAGTAAGTTCCCGTACTTCGGGTGTGTCGTCCGTTGCCACAATCAGGTAAATCGCTCGAACGCGTTCGCCGCACGAGCAGACGCATTGGCGCGGAACTCCGAAGGTCGAGCGTTTGGCCTTGCCTTGCTGTCCCCAAGCGCGGGCACTCCTTCGCTTTCCTTCGGGATGTCATCGAGCTAACTCGCACGGATACCGCACTTCGTCGTAGGTCATCTCGCGGCCGTTCAACTGCTGCAGCGCCGGGCCGTATTCGCCCGCCCGGTCCTTCCGCAGGATCGCGTACAAGCACTTCCTCGGTTCGTTCCCGGTCCACGGAATGACGTAGAACACATAAGCGGCCGGATAGTCGCGCGCGAAGGAGGACCAGCTTCGCTGATGCGGCCAGCTGTGCAGCAGGATCAGGGCGGGATGGAGGCCGACCGTGTACCGCCAGTTGGACCGTCCGTAGATGCTGCGCCTGGCGGCCGGATCGTGCGCGAGATGGCGATCGGTGAGCCCGAGCGGGTCGTGGAGATAGATGTCGGGCGCCGCGTATCCAATCATGCCGATGGATTCGGCAGCGAGGATGTCGCCGCGGCGCCACACGTCGCGCAACGCGCCCCCGGCCTGCCGATAGAGATCCATCCAGCCGTCGAAGGTGCCGATCCTCGGCGTCAGAGACATCTCCACGACGCGGGCATTCCCCGCGAGATGCGCCGCGGCAACCACGACGACCACCACCGCAGCCCTTGAACGCCGGCCGAGCCATTCGGCCGTGGCGACGCAGAAGCCGGCAATGTAGATCGGCGTCAGAACCGCGACGAACCGGAAGTACGGCATCCAGTCGCCGCCGTTCTGCACCACCGCCGCATGGCCGACGACCATTGGCACACAGAGCAGCATCAGTTCCAGCCGTCGGGCGGGCGCCCAAACTATCCCGGCCATCGCCGCCAGGAGCATCATCGCGATTCCCGGGCTTTGCGTGTAAGCGTCGATCACGTAGCCCACGCCGCGCTGCAGCACCGTCCAACTGCTTCCAAGGGCGTGCGGATCGATCGCCTTCGCAATGACGGAGTTCGGCAGCCATTCGCCATACGTGACGACCCGCCACAGAAGAATCGCCCCGGTGACCACCGCCCACGCCGCACAGAGGTACGCGACGGATCGGATCCTTGCCCGGCCGCGGCCAAAGGCGAGCATCACGGCACCCACGAGGGGCGCGAGGATCACACTCTCGGGCCTGGTGCCGGCCAGCGCGCCGGCGAGCCCGCCCGCAATGATCGACGAGCGCGTGGATGGCTGTGATGAATCTGGCGGAGCCGAGAACAGCGCCCAGAAGAAGCAGACCAGCAGGAACGAGTACAGGCCGAACTCCAGCCCGATGTAGACGACACGGAAATACAGCGCTGACGTCGCCATCAGGGCGACGGCGACTATTCTCATCCCGCTCGGAACGTTCAGCACGCGTAGCAGCCGACTCGTTGCCACCGCGGTCAGCACGATCGTGATGTAGTTGAGCACGACCGAGACGACGTGCACCTTCAGGCCTGTGATCCAGGTGGCCAGCGACACCAGGAGCGTCCAAACCAGGCTCGTGAACCCCTCGACGTATTCGTTGTCGTTGAACGTGAGGCCTTGGCCTCCGACGAACCTCTCCACGTACCGGTAGACGATGTAGGCATCGTCCAGCGCCGGGCCGATCGAGACGAATGCTGCGATGGCGACGAGCGAGATCAACGCCGCTGGCAGGGCCCGCGCGAGCAGGGCAGGCGGCAACGCCACGGTCGCGCCCGCACTCAGCCGGGTCGGGGACTGGCTGACGCTGCTGGTGCTCACGAGACCTGATGATCGATGAAGTCGGCCGTTCGAAGTGCCAGGGCAACCATGGTCAGGGTGGGATTCACCGCTCCGGACGTGCCGACGAACGTGCTGCCGCCGGCGACGAACAGATTCGATGTGCCATGCACGCGGCCGTACGAATCGACCACGCTGTCGCGAACGCTCGCGCCCATGCGGCAGCCGCCCATATGGTGCGCGGCCGAATCATAATTCCGCGGGAACGACCGTTCGTTCGCGCCGGTGATCGTCGCAAAACGGTCGAACAGCTCGCGCGCGTAACGCTCGGTCGCCTGGTCGAACTCCGCGGACTGGTAATGCACGTACGGAAACGGATCGCCGAACCGGTCGCGCCGGCGTGAGAGCGAGACGTACTTGCCAGGACTGGGGGCCGATTCCGAATGCATCGCGAGCGGATGCCAATGAAGTATCGGCCGCAACTGCGCCGCGATCGCAGCGCGATTGCCCACCGTCCGGATCTCGCGGAGCTTGTGATACTCGGTGGTCGCCGAAAATTCGATTTTGACGCCGCCGTGGGTTCCCCGCCCCGGCGGATCGAGAAACTGGCAACTCTGCCCAGTCGCCCCACCGAAGCGCGCCGGGTATAACGACGTCCGATACTGCAGTTCGCCGTACCAAGTGTGATGGAACACGAAGTGCTTTCCGAGGTGGCCGGCGTCGTTGCCGATGCCTTCAGGACGCGGACCGTCCGCGGACAGGAGCAGCAGGCGCACGGATTCAATCGCGCCGCAGGCGACAACGATGACCTGTGCCGCGTGCTCGGTCGGCGTCGCGGCGTCGTTCCCCTGGCACAGCAGCGACTTCGCCCGGCCGGCGCCGTCGACGATGATTCGACGTACCGAGGTGTTCGTGTGCAGCCGGCAACGGCCGGTGGCGATCGTGGCCGCAAGATGATGATTCGGCGAATAGCGCGCGCCGATCGGGCAGACGGTGCACATCCCGAAGTTCTGACAGGCCGGCCGGCCGTCGTAGGCCTGCCGTGTGCGCGCCTGTGGCGTCGTATGCAGGACGATGCCTGCGGCCCTGAGCTTTTCGGCAATCAGCCCATCGCCGTAGCTCAGATCGAACTGAGGAAGCGGATACGGTCGCGAGCGCGGAGGCGCGAATGGATTGTCGGCGTCGGTTCCCGACACGCCGAGAAGCCCCTCCGCCGCGCAGTAATACGGCTCGAGGTCGGCGTAGTCGAGCGGCCAGTCGTTGCCATGGCCGTACAGGCTCCTGGTGCGGAAGTCGTTCGGCAGCATCCGGAGGGTGAGCGCCTGCCAGCGCGTCGCCGATCCGCCGACCCGCATGAACCGCTCATCGTCCGGATTCTTCGCGTAGTCACCGGAATACTCCAGATCGCGGATGGTCGGTGGCAGGGTGTACGCGGGATTGACGTACCGGTAGTATGTCCTTTCGGTGAACGGCTGCCGGTGCGGGTATGGATACTCCGGGCCTTTCTCGAATACGTCGACGCGATAACCACGGTTGACGAGGTAGTGCGCGATCGCCGTCCCGACAATGCCGGACCCGACAACGGCGGCCGTCTTCTCGCTCATGCGGCGCTCCGGTGCGCACGGGGCGGCTGCGTATAGCTATCGAGACCGCGCGGCGTTCCCGGCCACGTCTCGTAGCCGAGGAGGACCCAGCCATCCGTCCGGACGAAGAGCGCGAGAATCTCGCGAACGACATACTGTTCGAATCGGATCCAGCTGCGGTCGTACAGATTCATCGCCACCGTACGGATGCCGGACCTGCTCAGATCTACGCGTCCGAGGATTCGCAGGCGGACGTCACGGTCGCATCGCGAAAACGAAAGGCCTGCGGCACGTGATGCCGCCTCGTCGAGACCGCGCGCACACTCCTCGTACAGATCCCGATATCCGGCAATGTTGCCGGCGCGCCACTGGAAGTAGCCGACGTAATGGCTCATTTCCACCGGCGTATCGACGAGCGTGAGGGTGACCGCCTCGAGCGTCTGCAGCGTCCCGGCGCTGAGGGCTCCGGGCGCAGTTGGGGCGAGCACTGGATCGGTCCGCTGGCGAGCGACTGCCACCATCTTCGCCGCCACGTTCCACAAACGCGATCGCAGCAGCCAGGCGGCAAAGAAGCCGCCGAGCGCGCAGACGCCGAGAAGCTGCAGGAACCGTCGTCTGGAGGTTCTTGCCTGTGGGGCGGGCCTGTTCATCGGGCACCCGCCAGGCGAGATGCGTCGAATGTCGAAGCCACTTGCTGCACCTTCGCTAGGCTACCACGCTCGTTCTCGGACCCGCTCAGCCCCTTCTCCGTTCGACAAAGAGGCGGCAGCGACCGGCAGAATCGTGCCGATGGCCCGGGCGCTGTTTCACCTGGCGGCCACGGGTCTTGTCGGCTTCGCCGCGGCGTTGGCGCTGCTGGCGGGCTACCTGATCGGCTTCGGCTTCGTCCTTGTAGCGCCGGCACTACGAATACCGGGAGGGCCGCGTGTTTCCGCTCACGACCCAGTTGCGCGCGTTGCTCGAACGCCAGCTGCGCGACACGAAGGCGGAAACGCTCTTCATTGTTTGGGCAAACCGCGTCCGCTCTCTGCAACCAGCCGGAGCATTTTTCCACGTTCGAACACCATAACTTCTCGCGACAAAGGCATCGCAGTTATTTCCGGCCGCTGACAGACGTTGGTACACACCTTGCTATCCCGCTCACGCAGCGGATCAGGCCGCGTGCGGCATGTCGAGCGGAATCCGCTGAGATACAGCAAGGAGAACCCCCAACGCCCGCTTCGTAGCCAGCGCCTTTTCGAAGGGACTCTTTCTATGGGACATCTTGACCTGCCTAACTGGACGAAAGAACAGGTCAACGGAGCGCGCTTGTTCAGGGCGCTGTCCGACTCTCGTGCTCGTCGCAGAGACCGTCTAACCCGCCATCGAACAAAGCAGAAGAAAGCACTCAGGTGGTGGCTCGTTTACGGCGCCGCGAGGACCGGAACCACCTACATGGTGAATCTGATGGCGCAACGCTCGCAGTTCAAGGTCTCGGACTGGTGCCTGAGCAACATCCTGAAACTCACACCACCATTTGGCTACATTCGTTTCGACCGTCGGAGGGCGTTGAAAGACATCTCCGACAACATTCTGGACAATGCAGCAACAGGCCCCAGCAACGATCTCGATCTTGCGTTCAAACAATGCCAGCTGGAGTATCCGGAGTACGAGCGCCTCGTCGAGATGTGGGGAAGGCCCGATCGGATCATCTTCTGTTTTCGACAACCGGCGGGTTGCATCTCGTCTTCGGAAAAACACTTTGTGGGCGAGCGCTACATCCCAATTCCGCGTCTGCAGGAGCGTTATATCCAGCAGTTCGAGACCTACAAGAAGATCGGTGGCGATCCCTTCGAGTACGGGCCGCATTGCACCCTCGACACGTATCTTCATTTTCTCGACCCGCTCCGGATTGACGCGGCGCGATGTAAGCCGTTTCTGTACAAAGGAGGGGACCAGGACGAGCTCACCACACACGAGATGTGGCAGGCCTTCCGCGAATTCAAAGAACAGCACTCACACCTTCCCAGCACCGAGTTTACGTAGGTTGAATTCGTGTTGTTGGGATAACGGCGATGGAAGGAGCCAATCCGCGCGAGGAAACGTTCGGCGGCACCACCGTCGCTGACTATCGATCCGATTCGGCGGCTCGAGACGTCCCGGTTGCCCTCCGCGGCGAGTCGCGGGATGTCGCGATTCCCGCGTCGACGCACCTACAGCTCCTGGAGGCGGAAAGCATCCACATCATCCGGGAGGTGGTGGCCGAATGCGAGCGGCCCGTCATGTTGTACTCGATCGGCAAGGACAGCTCGGTGATGCTGCACCTCGCGCTGAAGGCCTTCTATCCCGCCAAGCCTTCCTTTCCGTTGCTCCATGTTGATACGACATGGAAATTCCGCGAGATGATTGCGTTTCGTGACGAGACCGCAGAGCGCCTCGGCCTCGAGCTGCTCGTGTACACCAACCAGGCAGGCGTCGAGATGGGCATCAACCCGTTCCGGCACGGCTCAGCGTTGCACACCGACATCATGAAGACGCAGGCACTCAAACAGGCGCTCGATAAATTTGGTTTCGACGCGGCGTTCGGAGGCGCGCGGCGCGACGAAGAGCGATCCCGTGCCAAAGAGCGTGTCTTCTCGATCCGTTCGCGCCACCATCGGTGGGACCCCAAGCAGCAGCGGCCGGAGCTCTGGCGCGTATACAACGCGCGGTGCCGCCAGGGCGAACACGTCCGGGTCTTCCCGCTGTCGAACTGGACGGAGCTCGATATCTGGCACTACATCTACGTCGAGAACATTCCGGTCGTCCCCTTGTACTTCGCGCGAGAGCGGCCGGTCGTCCGCCGCGACGGTACCTGGATTCTCGTCGACGACGAACGGATGCCGCTCGGGCCGGACGAGCTACCCGAAATGCGGAAGGTTCGGTTTCGGACGCTGGGCTGTTACCCGCTGACCGGCGCGATCGAGAGCGATGCCGACACGCTGGCGGCGATCGTACGCGAGACGCTCCTCACGCGCCACTCCGAGCGTCAGGGACGCACAATCGATCACGACCAATGCGCCTCCATGGAAAGGAAGAAAGTGGAGGGCTACTTTTGAGATCGCCCGCGCTGGAACCGGTCGGCGGCGGCATCGACGCGTTCTTGCGCGCCCGAGAGCGCCAGGACCTGCTCCGATTCATCACCTGCGGGAGCGTCGACGACGGCAAATCCACGCTCATCGGGCGCCTGTTGTACGAGTCCAAGCTCATTTGCGAGGATCAGCTGGCAGCGCTCACCGAGGACTCGAGAAGGCTTGGCGCGCAGGGTGGCGAGCTCGATGTCGCTCTGCTGGTCGACGGATTGTCGGCCGAACGGGAGCAGGGCATCACGATCGACGTGGCATATCGGTTCTTCTCGACCGACAGGCGCAAGTTCATTGTTGCGGACACCCCGGGCCATGAGCAGTACACGCGCAACACGATCACCGGTGCGTCGACGGCGGACCTCGCGGTCATTCTGATCGATGCCCGCAAGGGGGTGCTGACGCAGACGCGACGACACAGCTATCTCGTGTCGCTTCTCGGGATCCGGAGGATCGTGCTCGCCGTCAACAAGATGGATCTGGTCGACTATTCGCGGAACGTCGCCACCCGGATTGAATGCGATTATCGCGCCTTCGCCGATCGTATCGGCCTCACCGACATCACTTGCATTCCCGTGTCGGCGAAATTGGGCGACAACGTCCTAGTACGGTCCGCACAGATGGGCTGGTACGAAGGTCCGACCTTGATGGAGCACCTCGAGCAGGTTCCACTCGGCGACGCCCTCCCGGAGCAGCCGTTTCGACTGCCCATTCAGGTCGTGAACCGCTCGACCGCCGGTTTCCGCGGGGCTGCCGGCCTTATCGTCAGTGGCACCATCGAAATCGGTGTGCCGGTTCGCGTGCTGCCCTCGGACAGGCAGACACGCGTTACCCGGATCCTCGTCGGAGATCGTGACGTGGAGGCGGCTGCCGCAGGGCAGTCTGTCACCGTCACGCTCGCGGACGATGTCGACGCGAGTCGTGGCGATGTCCTCGCGGCGTCCGACGCACCGCCCGGTGTGAGCGATCAGTTCGAAGCCACTCTCCTGTGGCTGCACGAACGGCCGATGTTTCCGGGACGGTCTTACCTGTTGAAGCTGGCAACCCAAACCGCGACCGCCACGGTCGCGCCGCTCAAGTACAAGGTCAATGTCAACACGCTCGAGCATCTCGCCGCACGGAAACTGGCTCTCAACGAGATTGGCGTCTGCGGGATTGGACTTGATCGGCCGCTCGTCTTCGAGCCTTACAGCGAAAATCGGGAACTGGGAGGCTTCATCCTGATCGATCGAATGTCGGGTGCGACGGTCGGCGCCGGCCTGGTGCACTTCGCACTGCGCCGGTCCCACAACGTTCATTGGCAGGCGCTGGACGTCGGCAAAGCCGCTCGGGCGGCGTTGAAGGGCCAGAAGACCTGCGTCGTGTGGTTCACCGGCCTGTCAGGTGCCGGAAAATCGACGATTGCAAACCTGCTCGAGAAGCGCTTGCACGCTCTAGGGCGGCACACGTACCTGCTCGATGGCGATAACGTGCGACATGGACTGAACAAAGATCTTGGCTTCACCGACGCCGATCGCGTCGAGAACATCCGCCGTGTCGCAGAGGTCTCGCGGCTCATGGCGGATGCCGGGCTGATTGTGCTCGTCGCATTCATCTCGCCATTCCGCGCCGAGCGGCGCATGGCACGCGAACTTCTCGAGAAGGGCGAGTTCTTCGAGGTGTTCGTTCATGCGCCACTGGCCGTCGCCGAAAGCCGCGACCCGAAGGGCCTGTACAAAAAGGCGCGGCGGGGCGCGCTCACGAACTTCACCGGAATCGACTCGCCCTATGAAGAACCGGAAAGCCCGGAAGTGCGCGTCGATACGGCCCATCTGACAGCCGAGTGTGCCGCTGACATGATTCTCATCGAGCTTCGACGGAGCGGCGTCATCGACGTCGACGAGCCTCAGGAATAGACATGTCGAATAGAGTCACAACGATGTCCCGACGGCGGGTTTTTGACGATGCTCAGCGCCGCTTCGTGGAGTGCGACGTAGCGACGAGACAGCAGGCCCTGAGATCGATCTGGACAGACCGCAACGATGGGACGATAGACACTGGACTAAGCCCCTTGCGGTAGCTCCCAACCGAGCAATCCCCTTCGTCCGCACAGCTCGCTTTCTCGACGTCCTGATCGCCCCACCTGGATACGCTCCGCTGGACACGCCTGGATGGGCCAGGCGGATGTGCAGAGGAGTGGTCTATGACGCCGCTTCGGCAACCCATGCTCGAGGACATGCAGGTCGGCAATCCATCACCCATACACCGCGCGCCTACGTCGGGAACGTCGCCCGGTTTGCCCGGCACTTTGGGCGCTCGCCGGCATCAAGGCGGAGGGTCTCGGCGTCGTACGCGGCCCGGAGGTACTGCAGGAAGAGGCACACCGAAAGGATCTGACGGCTCAGCTCGATACGGAAGACGAGCCGCTGCCCTTCCTGCACCCGGAGATGGCCGGCATCTACCGGACGAAGGCTCTTGAGCTTGACAGGACCCTCCAGGAGCCCGAGACCCGCACGGAGGCGACCGAAGCCCTTCGTGGTTTGGTGGACGCTATTGTGCTGACCCCAGCGGCTGGCGGGCAGGAGTTGGGCATCGAGCTGCGGGGCAACCTCGCCGCTATGCTCGGAGCCACGGTACAAAGCAAAAGGGCCGCGGAAACCGAGGCCCTTTCGCTGCAAGTATCGATGGTTGCGGGGGCGGGATTTGAACCCGCGACCTTTGGGTTATGAGCCCAACGAGCTACCGGACTGCTCCACCCCGCGTCGAGAAGAAGATCATCTTACCACCCCCTTAAAGGGTGATCAACCATCGCAACCCGGAGAGTCGTCGCCACGACCTCTTCCGGAA